>OHBY01000314.1_pt1 | contig 30252 bp, 26 predicted proteins | sample 1577531 | NCBI WGS metagenome assembly OHBY01 (sample SAMEA3879564, study PRJEB24766) | human gut metagenome | biome: human-associated habitat; feature: feces | place: USA | collected 1985/1987 | reverse complement strand
GTAAAGGCAGTTCCGAAAGTAGGGGTTCAGATGCCTGAGAAGCAAGTGAAACATATTACAGAACATCAGGAACAGGAATCGGAGATGCTGGATATCTCAGAGAGAGAAAGCAATGTTGCTGCATCAGAGGTATCTGATTTGAAAAAGATTGAAAAGAAAGAGATCGGAAACCGAGCAGAACAATTGAAAAAGGAGCCTGATTTTACACAGACAGCAATTTTTAATGATTCAAAGATGACGGAAGACATTCTTTTAACAAGAAGTCTGAGTAAGGAATTAGGTTTGGATCAGAATAATGAGAAAAACGAGTAATCAGTAGAAAAAAGACTCAAAAGTGGATGACAACGAATGATTACATAAGGTGGTGAGACTTGAGATGATAGAGTGGATTCAGAATTTTATAAGAAATTATTCAAATGGAATGTATTTTCCACATATACAGATAAAAGATATCATAGAGATTCTGATTGTGACGATTATTGTCTATGAAATCATGCTCTGGATCAAGAACACAAAAGCCTGGATGCTTCTGCGAGGAATGCTTATGCTGGGAGGATTTATTCTTCTGGCATGGCTTTTTCAAATGAATACGATCCTGTATCTGGCAAGAGAGTCGATTAATGTATTAGCGATTGCAGCAATTGTTGTTTTTCAGCCAGAACTTAGACGGGCATTGGAGAAGCTGGGAGAGAAAAATTTATTTAGTAACATTAATCCGTTCGATAAAAATAAAGAAAATCAAAGGTTTTCAGATGAAACACTGGATAGTATTGTAAGAGCTTGTTATGCTATGGGAAGTGTATGTACAGGAGCATTGATCGTAGTAGAACAGGTGATTCAGTTAACAGAGTATGAAATGACAGGGATAGAGCTTGATTGTAAAGTGTCTTCTCAGGTGCTGATCAATATTTTTGAACATAACACACCACTTCATGACGGCGCGGTTATTATCAGAGGGGACAGAATTACATCAGCAACATGCTATCTGCCACTTTCAGATAACATGACAATCAGTAAAGATCTGGGAACAAGGCATCGTGCGGCATTGGGAATGAGTGAGGTTTGCGATGCTCTTGTGATTGTTGTTTCAGAAGAAACGGGACTTGTTTCTGTGGCTTCCGGAGGACGATTGCTTCGAGCTATTAACGCAGAAGAACTTCGGAGTCAGTTAAGCCAGATTCAGTATAGAAAGACAGAGACAAAGAACAAGTTTTCTATGCGGAAAGGATGGCACAGATCATGAAAAAATACAAATTGACAACGAATCTTCCGCTTAAGATTATTGCATTTGTTTTTGCAGCATTTCTTTGGCTGATTGTTGCGAATGTTGCTAATCCGGTTACGAAATCAACTTATACAAACATCAAAGTTACGATAGCGAACGATGATGTGATTACACAGGGTGGGGAAGTTTATACGGTTTTAGATGATCAGAATGTAAACGTAGTTGTTTATGCAAAACGTTCAGTGATTCAACAGATTAAGTCAGATGATATTGTGGCTACTGCGGATATTAAAGAAATGGATTCCAGGACAGGGTTGATACCAATTTCAGTATCAATTCCAAAGTATAGTGGATCTTATCAGTCGGCAGAGTCTGTTCCAAAAAACATACAGATTAAGACAGAACCGACAGGTAAGAATGTATTTACACTGACTGTTAGCACAACAGGAACGCAGCGTGACGGTTATCAGATTGGAGAGATGAAAGTTAATCCGGAAAAAATAACGATTACAGGAGCAGAATCCACAGTAAAATCAATTGATAAAGCCGTAGCGAAGATTAATGTAGATGGAATTTCAAAAGATGAAGAACTTACAGCAGAACTTGTTTTATATGATGCATCGGGAAATGTAATCAATCAGGGACAGTTGAGTAATAATCTTGGAGAAGATGGAATCACTGTAGATGTGACAGTGATGAGAATCAAGACGGTTCCGTTGAAATTTGAAGCATCTGGAACACCGGCAGATGGATATGAATATCTCGGTTGTTCGAGCGAACCGGCGAGCGTGCAGGTTTGCGGAAAAGAAGATGCCTTATCCAAGATTGAAAGTATCGATATTCCAGCATCTGAATTGTCTATTGATGGGGCAACAGAGAAGATAGAGAAAGCATTTGACATTACGGATTATCTGCCGGAAGGTGTAGAACTGATTGAAGGTGCATCAGGAAAGGTTATAGCAACTGCAATGATCGAACAGTTGGGAAATCGTACAATTGAGTTCATGGTTGCATCCATCAAACAGAATTATCTGGCAAAAAATCTTCAGGTGAGTTATGAGCCAGATGCTGAGGTAACGCTTGTATTCCAGGGCGAGAAAGACACGCTGGATAGTCTGGATATCAGCAATGCAGTATCGGTAAACCTCCAGAATTACACGAAGGAAGGCACTTTTGACATACCGGTAGAAGTAGACCTTCCGGATGGAGTGACATTGACAAAACCAGTGACAGTGCAGCTTACATTGACTGAAAAAGAATCAACAGAGGATGAACAACCGAAAAATGACGCTGAGACAAATTAATGATACTTCATATTAATTAAAAAAATACAGGTCTAAATTAAAAAAGAATTAAGAAGGCTGGCATTGACAGTTTTCGATGCATATTATATGATATTGGAGTTAAAACTTCCAACTATCAGAGAGATAGAATAGGAGAATAACATGGTAAGCGATAAAGTAGTGATCAAAAATCCGACGGGACTTCATCTAAGACCGGCAGGATTGTTTTGTAAAACTGCAATGCAGTACAAGAGCAAGATCACCGTATACAAGAAGATGAAAAATGAAGAAGTGAATGCAAATGCTAAAAGTGTATTAAGCGTACTGGGAGCATGTATAAAAAGCGGAGATGAGATTACAATTATTTGTGAAGGAGAAGACGAAGAAACAGCACTTTCAGACATGGTTCAACTTGTGAAAGATGGATTGGGAGAATAAGTAGTGTTTATAAACTGGTATATTGTAACAGTGAAGAGACATAGGAGGAAAAAGAAATGAGCAAAGCAACATTAGTAATCATGGCGGCAGGTATTGGAAGTCGTTTTGGAGGCGGAATCAAGCAGCTGGCTCCGATTGGACCAAATGGAGAGATTATCATGGACTACTCCATCTATGATGCATTAGAAGCAGGGTTTGACAAAGTTGTATTCGTTATCCGCAAAGATCTCGAGAAAGATTTCAAAGAGATCATTGGCAACCGTATTGAAAAAGAAGTAGAAGTAGCATATGCATTTCAAGAGCTTGATGATATTCCGGAAAAATTCAGCGGAAAATTCACAGGAAGAACAAAGCCTTGGGGAACAGGTCAGGCAATTCTTTGCTGTAAAGATGTGGTGGATGCTCCATTCCTTGTAATCAATGCAGATGATTATTATGGAAAAGAAGCATTTAAAGAGGCATACAGTTATTTGACAAACCTTCCATCTACTGATATAATGCAGATTTGTATGGTCAGCTTTGTATTGAAAAATACATTAAGTGATAACGGCGGTGTAACCAGAGGCGTGTGCAAAGTAGACGGACATGGTATGCTTGCAGACATTGAAGAGACACATAACATCGAAAAAGAAGATGGAAAAGCCGTAATCCATAAAGAGGATGGAGATGTATTCCTTGACATTGATTCACCGGTATCTATGAATATGTGGGGAATTACACCTGAATTTTTTGAGATTCTTAAGACAGGATTTGAAAAGTTCCTTGAGAAAACAGAAAGTACAGATCTAAAAGCAGAATACCTGCTTCCGACAATGATTGGAGATCTGTTAAATGATGGAAAACTGGAAGTAAAAGTACTGCAGTCACATGATCAGTGGTTTGGTGTGACATATAAAGAAGACAAAGAATCTGTAACAGCAGCACTTCGTGGATTGATTGAAAAAGGAGTTTACCCGTCAAAATTGTTCTAATTTGAGAAAAGGGATGTAAGATGGCAAAACGAAAAGGATCTGCTGGCAATTCTGCACGCAGAAAGAAAAGTACAAATAAGTATTCCCGCAGATCGGGAAGTAATAAATTGGGAACTTTGTGTATCATTCTTCAGACGATTGCCAGTATAGCCTTAATGGCAGTATTGTATTTGTTGGGAATGATTCCGGATAAGTATCTGATACTGGTAGCAGCAATACTGTTTTTCTTATGGTGTGTGACACTGAATTCACAGGCGGCAAGGAGAAAACGGGGTACTTTGGGAAAAGTGTTCAGTTTACTTATGGCAGTTGTGATGTTTACTGGAAGTTATTATGTCGCTCAGGCTAATAATATGATTGGGAAGATCACAGGCAGCAACTATAAAGTGGATAAGATGGTTGTTGCAGTGCGAGCGGATGATTCGGCAGAGACAATAGAAGATGCGGCAAACTATACGTATGGTGTACAGTTTGAGAAAGGTGCTGACAATATACAGACAGCTGTAACTGATATTGAAAAGCAGATCGGCGTTGATACGATCGAAGTGAAAGAATACGATTCTGTTCAGGATCAGGCACAGGCTTTGATTGATGGAGATTGTGATGCAATCATTTATAACAGTGCATATACAAGTCTGATGGAAGAAACAGTAGACGGTTATAGCGAAAAAGCAAAGGTATTATACACATTTAATATCCGTGTGGAATTGAAGTTGGGAAACAAGGATACTATGGCAACAGATGACAGTATTATAAAAGAACCATTTACAGTTTATATCAGTGGTATTGATGTTTATGGTGATGTATCAGAAACAAGCCGAAGTGATGTGAATATTATTGCAGTTGTGAACCCGCAGACACATCAGATATTACTTGTAACAACACCACGTGATTATTATGTTCCTATTCCGGGGATTTCAGGAGGACAGAGAGATAAGTTGACACATGCGGGAATCTACGGGATAGATGCATCTATGAGAACGTTGGGTGAATTATATGAAACGGATATTAATTATTATGCGAGATTGAATTTTACATCCATGATTGACATTGTAGATACACTTGGAGGAATTGATGTATATTCAGAGTATGAGTTTACTACAAGTGAAGACTCTGAACATGTAATGGATGTCCAGGAAGGATATAATCACTTTAATGGTGAAGAAGCACTTGCTTTCTGTAGAGAGAGACACAATGTTCCAGGTGGAGACAATCAGAGAGGAAAAGATCAGCAGGCAGTTATTACTGCTATGTTGAAGAAGTGTTTGTCACCGACTATGCTCTTGAAAGCGAATGCTATTATGGAACAGGTGAGTAAAGATATAGAGACCAATATGTCTCAGGAAGAGATTAATGCGTTGATTAAATATCAGTTAAGTAATAATCCGGCATGGACGATTCAGTCTGTAGCAGCGGAAGGTACGAATACAACTGGAATTTGTTATTCTAGTGGTGATACAGAACTCTTTATTATGGAGCCGGTTGAATCTTCTGTGCAGAATATTATTGATCTGGCAAACATTGTAGAAGAAGGTGGAGTGTTGCCGGAAGGTGAACAATTGAATTGAGAATGGGGAATATGCAGAAGGGTACCGTCTGGTATAATGAAAAGATAATAAAACAAAAAGAAAAGGAAAGAATTGTCCGAAGAAGGGATTCTTTCCTTTTTTTGGGGGGATATTTGTTAGAGAAATGTAGACAAAATATTTGAATTACGATAAAATGATATTCGTTATAGGTTTCTTTGCGATGAAAAGGAGGTGTAAGCATGTATAAGAAAAGAGGGATTTTTGTACTGTGCTGTCTTGCGGCGGTGTTGGTTGTTGGATGTGGTCAGAAAGAGAACAAAAATACAGAGGAACAGATTCAAACGGACAACAAGCAGGATACAACAACTGATTATAAAGATAACTTAAAAGAAGATGAAACACAAAAAGCTGAAAAAACAGAGATACAGAAAATCATAACAGTGTATTCTGTGAATCTAGATAGCGGAGAGATTCAGTCAGAGGAAATTAAAGTGAATCAGTTAAGTGGAGAAGAGATATGGACAGCACTGAAAGAAAGAGATGTTTTGACGACAGACTGTAAATTGAATACATGTAATGTAAATACAGAAGAAAAAAAGATTGATCTGGATGTTGATGGTACCTTTGGAAATTACATAAGAACTATGGGTGCCACAGAAGAACAAGAAGTACTTAAGTGTATCGTGAATACATTCCTGGATAGTTATAGTTGTGAGAAAATTAAGATAACAGAGAATGGTCAGCCATTGGAAACTAGTAGTGCAGTCCTGGATGGTTATATGACAAAGCAGTAAAGCAATGGAGGATACAAAAGATTGGAAAATCTAATGAAAAAGTGTATTGTATTTTTGATGACAGCGATTTTGGCAATAACGACAGTTCCTACTCTAATATGGGCGAATGAAAATTGTGAAAATAGTATCGCAATCACTGAAAATGCAGAAAAAGATATTCAGGACACGGTAACAGATCCGCGTTTGAATTATATTTATGTTGAACAGCCGTATCTGGAATCACCAGATACGCAGAAAATTGCCGTGTCTTGGGGTGATGGTACAGAAAATATTACTGAGATGTCAGCTGTAGTAAGTGGACCAGAAGGTGAAGAAATATGGTATGCATCAGAAGAGACAGATACAATTTATTTGTTTGAACGGGCCTATACGGAACAAGAGAAAGGAATCTATCAAATAACTGAACTTAATCTTGCTATTCAAGGGGTGACATATACCTATTCACTTGCAGAGTTAGGTGCAGAAACAGTATTTGGTGTGGATGAAGAATACGAAGGAATCGAGCAACTGTCACTAGTGGATGATGAAGGGATATCGACTGATATTGCAGCGTATAATATCGATGAAGCGGGAAATGTGACAGAAAAGGAAAGTCTGGAAGAAGCAATCAATCAGGCAACAGCAGAAATACCAGCTATGATGTGTGATGATGGAGTACAAACACGGAATACGAATCTTGTAGTTGCACTAGATCCAGGACATGATTCATCACATGCAGGCGCTTCAGCAAATGGGGTCCGGGAAGAGGTTCTTACATTAAAGATTGCACAGTATTGTAAGGCGGAATTGGAAAATTATGCAGGAGTATCTGTTTACATGACCCGGACGAGTGCAGCGTGTCCTCATCCGGGAGGAAGCTCTGCAAAAGATATTGAGCAGAGAGTTGCTGATGCAGCGAAGGCAGGAGCAAGTATTTATGTCAGTATTCATTTAAATTCTTCTAAATCATCTTCAGCGAAAGGTGCAGAGGTGATTTATCCGAATTTGAGTTGGAAACCACAAGTAGGTGCAGACGGTAAGAGACTTGCAAAATTAATAGAGGATGAACTTGTAGGGATTGGATTGGAAAGAAGAGCAATTTACAGCAAAAATACAACGATAGGGGAAACCTATGAGGATGGATCGATTTCTGATTATTTTACAGTTCAGATTTCAGCAAAAGAACATGGAATACCTGGAATTATTGTCGAACATGCATTTGTAACAAATAGTTCAGATGTGAATAATTATTTGAATAATGAAGCAGGATTGAAGAAACTTGGAGTTGCAGATGCAACAGGAATCGCGAAATACTTTGGTCTTGAAAAAGAAGGTTGGCAGAAAGATTCAAAAGGTTGGTGGTATCAATCAGGATCAGGTTATTTAAAGAATCAGTGGGCTTTAATTAATGGAAACTGGTATTATTTTGATTCAGATGGTTATATGAGAACAGATTGGCAGAAAATTAAAGGATCCTGGTATTATCTTGGATGCACCAATGATGGAGCAATGAAGACTGGTTGGCAGAAAATTAAAGGATCCTGGTATTATCTTGGAGATGCCAATGATGGAGCAATGAAAACCGGTTGGGAGTATATTAATGGCTTTTGGTATAATTTCGGAAAAGCTGGAGATGGCTCCATGAAAACGGGCTGGTACAAACCGAATGAAAACTGGTATTATTTAGGCGGGTCAGAAGATGGAAGAATGCAGACCGATTGGAAAAAAATAGATAATAGCTGGTACTATCTTGGTGGAACAGATGATGGTTATATGAGAACAGGCTGGCAGAAACTGGGAGATGTCTGGTATTATCTCGGAGATCGAAATGATGGCTCCATGAAAACAGGCTGGTATGTAATCGATGGTAAGAAATATTATTTCGATCAATCGAGTGGAATTATGCAGACAGGTTGGAAGCAGATAGAAGGTGCTTGGTATTATTTTGACGATAATGGTGTTTACGATGCTTCAAAAAAACATACAGATATAACAGACAATAATGGTACTATTAATAATGGAGGGAACACTTCGACAAAGAAGGATGAGGGGAATATCGAAAGTAAAGTTGTGGAAGGAACATATCTGATAGAAGGAACAACATCTGTTTCAGTGAAACAGATGACAGATTATTTTAGACAGAGTAAATACTCTTATCCAACGGATATTATGAAAAAGGGAGGAGCTTCTACGCTAGAGGAGTTCTGTCAGATCTATTATGAGGAAGCAGAAAAAGAAGGTATTAAAGCGGAGGTTGCTTTTGCACAGGCAATGAAAGAAACAGGCTGGCTTCAGTTCAAGGGTGATGTTAAGGCAGAACAGTATAATTTTGCGGGAATGGGTGCAACCGGAAATGGTGTTACAGGCGAATCATTTAAAGATGTAAGAGAAGGTGTGCGCGCCCAAATCCAACATCTGAAAGCGTACGGATCAACGAAGGATTTAAATCAGACTTGTGTAGATAATCGCTTTAAATACGTAGAACGCGGATGTTCAATCTATGTAGAATGGCTGGGGATTCCAAATAACCCAGAGAATAAAGGATGGGCAGCAGCAGATGGATATGGTGTTGATATTGTAAAGATGATTCAGAAAATGAAAAGTCTGTAAATGTTGAAAAATGAAAAGAGGAAATACAAAAGTGAAGAATGAGAAGTATTGGTCAAAACTTGTTATTGGTGCTATTTGCATGATGGCAGTGGCAACAGTTCCTACTAGAGTTAATGCTGAGACATTACCTGAAGAAAAGGATACTATTGAGTCTGAAATGGCAGATTTACAAGAAGATATTGTGTTGGAATCAAATGAGGTGGTGGAAGCACAAGATGATTTGCAAACGCCGAAGGAATCGGAGAATCCGGAGACTGCAGGAGAATCGGAAGAACCAGATAATTTAGGCAATTCAGAAAAACCAGAAGATGTAAAACTTGAACCGGGATGGAATCTTATTGACGGAAAAAAATATTACGCAGATGCGAATGGAAAAATCATGACAGGCTGGGTAAAGTATGAAAATAGTTGGTATTATCTGCAGACGGAAAAAGAGTGTCCTGAAACACCAGGAGCTATGATGACAGGCTGGTTTAAGCAGAATAATAACTGGTATTATTTAGATCCAGCAAGAGGTGGTAAAATGGTTGCATCCGAATGGATGCTAATTGACGGAAGATGGTATCACTTCTATGGTGGTGGTGGAATGGAAACCGGATGGACAAAACAAAATGGAAACTGGTATCATCTGAATGCAAATGGAGCCATGGAAACAGGATGGATCATAATGAATGATGACTGGTATTATTTATATCCGGCAGGAAATTCGTTAGGTGCACCAGAGGGAGCAATGGCGGTTAATACAGTAATCAATGGTTATGTAGTTGCACCAGATGGAGTGTATAATGAAGCTTATCAAGGGGCATATAATGTTTTGAATCGGGTTGGCTGGAATCTATGGGCAGCATACAACTGGTCAGCAAATCTTCCATATGTGAATTATTCGAATGATCCGTCACCAGGAAGTAAAAATTTTGCGATTCATGGATTTAAGACCAAAACAGGAGATTGTTATGTTATGGCCGGGACTTTCTATTATATGGCAAAACTATTAGGATATGATGCACACCAGATTGCGGGATATGTTCCACTCCGAAGTGGAAACATGGGAGTACATTCTTGGGTTGAGATTGATATGAATGGAAGTACATATGTTTTTGATCCTGATTTTACACATGAGTCAGGAAGAAATGGTTATCAGATTTCTTATGGAATGTCTGGAACTTGGAGATATTCGAATTATTATAGAATGAATTAATAATAGAAAGGAAGAGTAGGAATGAAAAGGAAGGTACTTGTTACTCTTTGCTTATGCATGATTGGTCTGGCTGGAACGGTTACAGGATGCGGAAGTAAAAAAGAAGAGACACCGGTAGTTGAAGAAGAAAAAAAGAACCTGAACTGAAAGCAATTGGTCAGGAAGATAAAGAGGCATTTAAAGTAGAAGTAAAGAATGCAACTGGAAAAAATATTAAAGGCGTTGCGATTAAGTTGACAGATGAGGATGCTTATCCAGAGAATATGCTGGAAGAAGGAGATGTTTTTGCTGATCAGGAAAGCAGAAATCTTTATTACAAAGCTCTGGAAAAAAACGAGAATGAAGATGTGACGGAAGAATTTGAAACAACAGAAAATGATGGAACAGATGATGAGAAAGTTTTAGAGCAGGGATATGACGTCCAACTGACATTTGAGGATGACAGTACAGCAGAATTGCATGCATTCCCATTTGGAGATATCGAAAAAGGGGATCTTTGTTATGCAGATGATGTGGCTTATCTCACCTATACAAGTATTGAATCTAAAGAACAGATTGATACGAAAGAAGCGGAACTGGCAGTGAAGCAGGCGGCAGAGCAGAAAGCCGCAGAAGAAGCAGCACAGGCTGCGGCAGAGCAGAAAGCCGCAGAAGAAGCAGCAGCACAGGCCGCAGCAGAACAGGCAGCCGCAGAGCAGAAAGCTGCAGAGGAGGCAGCGGCTAGAAAAAAAGAAGCGGAACAGGCAGCAGCGGCGTCCAAACAGCAGAAGAGTTCTGGAAATTCTACAAGTAGCAATAACAATAGCAATCCAGCTCCATCTGAATCCTATAGTAATTCAGGAGATACAGGGAATTCTGAGTCATCAGGAGATGATGGATGTCTGGATGATGGATTATTATATTAGAAGTATACGAAAAGGAGATGGGGATGGAGCATATTCCCATCCCTTTTTAGGGTAAAAGAGGAAAATATGTCATTAGTATCAAATGTTTTTATTTTGTTTGTGGCAGGGAGTGTAGCGATTTATTATATACTGCCACAGAAGGTTCAATGGTGTGGTCTTCTGGTGATGAGCTACATATATTATCTTGCGGCAGGTTCAAAATATATTTTGTTTCTTTTGTTTTCAACAATAGTTACATATGTGAGTGGAAGACTTATAGGGAGTCAGATTGGTAAGAATAAGAGGAAAGCAAAGAAATTTTTGATTGCAGGCTTGATTCTTAATTTTGGAATGCTTGGTGTGGTGAAATATACGAATTTCATTCTTGAAAATATGAATTTGATATTTCATGTGAGTATCCCTGGAATGAAACTATTACTTCCACTTGGAATATCATTCTATACGTTTCAATCGTCCGGATACTTACTGGATGTATATTGGAAAAGAGATACAGCAGAAAAGAATCCTTTTCGTTATGCATTGTTTGTATCTTATTTCCCGCAGATTCTGCAGGGACCGATTGGACGACACAGTAAAATGGCCGGACAGTTGTATGAAGGACATAAATTTGAATTAAGTAGATTATGTCGGGGGACACAAAGAATTTTGTGGGGATTTTTTAAGAAGATGGTTCTTGCTGACTGGTCAGTAGTTTTTGTAGAAGCTATTTTTGGAAACCCTGACCAGTATCATGGACTGGCGATATTTGGCGTCTTGTTTTATTCTATTCAACTATATGCTGATTTTTCTGGTGGGATGGACGTAGTGATTGGAATTTCGGAAATGTTTGGAATAACATTGGATGAAAACTTTAAGCGACCGTTTTTTTCAACATCCATTACAGATTTCTGGCATCGCTGGCATATCACATTAGGAACATGGATGAAAGATTATGTGTTTTATCCATTAACGCTTTCAAAATGGATGGGAAAATTCAGAAAAGCGGCTAAGAAAAAAATGGGGAAGAAGATTGCGGTTAAGCTTCCAATCTGTGTGGCGAACCTGATTGTATTTTTTTTGGTCGGGGTCTGGCACGGTGCAGCATGGAAATACATAGCATATGGTATGTTTAATGGCATAATTATTGCGTTTAGTGGTATGATGGGAGATCAATATAAGAAGTGGAAGAAGTCTTTGCATATTACAGGTAAAGAAAACTGGTATCATGTGTTTATGATTTTAAGAACTTTTATATTGGTGAATATCAGCTGGTTTTTTGATTGTTCGGATACAGTTGGACAAGCGGTCAAAATGATGAAATATGCAGTGACATCCTTTGAGCCGACACAACTTTTCCTGATTCCGGCGGGCAGAGAAGGAGTTGCATTTACGCCATATGCGTTGATGATTCTTCTGGGTGGATGTATAGTTTTGTTTATTGTAAGTGTATTACAGGAACGTGGAATCAAGATTAGAGAGAAAATTTCAGAAAGAAGTTTTGCGGTTCAATTTATTCTTTATGCAGGACTGTTACTTTCAATTGGATTTTTTGGCTCTACAGCAGCAGTGAGGGGATTTATATATGCACAATTCTAAAAGAATAAGAAGAATGATTATAGCAATTGCTTTAATTATAGTAATATTACTTGGACTGGATTATATATTGTATCCATGTACTTTTATGAGAAATGATATTCATACAGTGACGACACAGAAACATCAGGACATCTTTATGGGAACTTCTCATGGAAAGATGAATATAGATCCCAAAACAATTTCATCCGTGACAGGAAGGACAGGACATAACCTTTGTGTTGGAGGAGAATACGGAATTGACGCATATTATTTAGCAAAATTATTGCTTGAGAAGCAGAAACCAGAACGAATCATTTATGAAGTGGATCCCGGGTACTTTGCGACTCAAAAAGAAGAAGGAAATAATTATTTGCTCTTTTATCATCAGTTTCCAATCTCTGTTTCTAAAGCCGAATATTTTGGAGATTTGTTGCTGGATTGTGATTTTCGGAGTGTATTGTTTCCTTGGTATGAGTATTCATTATCCTATGAAATACAATCGATACCAAAAACAGTTTCCAAAAAGTGGAACAGAGATTACAGTGTGTCAGATTTAAAAAGTGATTCACAGGAATACCATACAGATGGATTTATTGAGCGATATGCGGTAGATACGTCAACGTTGAAAATGACACAACCAAAACTCTTTTCCGAAGATACAGTTAATGTACAGAGTATGGAATATCTACAAAAATTAATTAAGTTATGCAGAAAAGAAAAGATTGAGTTTGTAGCTGTAACAACCCCAATTCCAGAGGAGACACTGAAAAAATATCAAGAGAGCTATGAAGAGGCATGGAATTATTTTGAAACATTTTTCGGAAAAGAAAAAGTTCAGTATTTAAATTTTAATACGACGTATTATGAGTTGTTTTCACATGATATTAATTCTTACACAGATTATGATGGCCATATGAATGGAGATTCGGCTAGAAATTATTCGGAAATACTTGCATATTTTTTAAAAAAATAGCATGCGAAAGTAAATATCATATAGTCTGATCGGAAAGTAGAGAGGCATTAGACGATATGTTGGTATATCAACGATAAGATGATTGACAGATCTTATGAATTTAAAGACATTCATAAGATCTGTTTTAAATTTACGCGGGCAACGAGCCAAAGTCCGTGCTTGCACGAGACCTTGGCGACTGCCGCGATAACTTGAGAAACTCGCGGAGCGTGTTTCTCATAGTTTAAGAAAAGTGTGATAAAAAGATGTACAAAATATGTACTTCCAAATGAACGCTTGTAAAATGAAGTGAAATTTGTTATTATATAACTGTATGTAAAAAAATTGTAACATTTAAAAAAGAGGATATGAAGATGAAAAAGTTTTTTGATTTGCACAATTCTAGAAATCGTATGATTTTATTATGCTGTGTTGATATACTTACGATGATTGTGCACCCGTTCTTATCATTGATTTTTCGATATGAATTTAAATATGCATGGGTACCATTAGAGTACATTCACAGTATTAAATCATATATGGTAATTAATATTGTGACTACTTTGGTGATTTTTCTGCTTTTAAATTTGTATAACAGTGTATGGACATTCGCTGGATTAAGGGAGTTGACTCTGATAGGAACAGCATGTTTCCTGTCGACAATTTGCCAGGCATTTGGAATGCAGATCCTGGTGCTTCCAGTGCCTAGAAGCTATCATATTTTTTATTTCTTTTTACTGCTTTGTACGACAGTACTTACCAGATTCTCCTATCGAATTTTCTGGGTGTTGAAAAGCGGATTGCGAAAACCGGAAGGACATGTTTATCATACCTTGGTAATTGGAGCAGGTGAAGCAGGAAGTATGATTATCCAGGAGTTGAAGTATAGTGCGCATTTGAATAGCAAAGTGGTTGGAGTTATTGACGACAATCCACATAAAAAAGGAAAGCTGATCCATGGTGTTCGCATTATCGGAGGAAGAGAGTGCATCCTGGATGCAGCAAAGAAATACGATGTCGATGAAATTATTCTGGCAATTCCATCCGCTTCGCCAAAGGTGACAAGAGATATTCTTAAAATTTGTAATCAGACAACCTGTAAGTTGAAAATTTTGCCAGGTATGTATCAGTTGATTACAGAAGATGTGAGCGTATCAAAATTAAGAGATGTTTCTATTGAAGATCTTCTTGGCAGAGATCCGATCAAAGTTGATCTGGAAAGTGTCCGTGGATTTATTGAAGGAAAATGCATTATGGTAACTGGCGGAGGTGGTTCAATCGGAAGTGAGCTTTGTCGTCAAATTGCAAAATATAAACCATCAAGACTGATCATCTTTGATATTTATGAGAACAATGCATATGATATTCAGCAGGAATTAAAACTGAATCATCCAGAATTGAATTTAACAGTTCTGATAGGATCTGTCAGAAATACGAGTCGTATTGAATCTGTAATGAAAACTTACAGACCAGATGTGGTTTATCATGCGGCAGCACATAAACATGTACCACTTATGGAAGACAGTCCGAATGAAGCAATTAAGAATAATGTATTCGGAACATATAAGACAGCGAGAGCAGCAGACAAATTTGGTGTGAAGAGATTTGTTCTGATTTCAACAGATAAGGCGGTCAATCCAACAAATATCATGGGTGCCTCCAAAAGAATGTGCGAGATGATTATTCAGACATTTAACAGATATTCTAAGACAGAATATGTAGCAGTACGTTTTGGAAATGTCCTTGGAAGTAATGGAAGTGTAATCCCATTGTTTAAACGCCAGATGGCTGCTGGAGGACCACTTACAGTTACACATCCAGACATTATCCGCTACTTCATGACAATTCCGGAAGCTGTATCACTTGTTTTGGAGGCAGGTGCTTTTGCAAAAGGTGGAGAAATCTTTGTCTTGGATATGGGAGAACCGGTGAAAATCGCAGATCTGGCCAAGAACCTGATCCGGCTGTCCGGTTATACACTTGGTGTGGATATGGATATCAAGTATACAGGACTGCGCCCGGGCGAAAAGTTATACGAAGAACTTCTTGTAAAAGAAGAAGGAATTCAGAAAACAGAGAACAATCTGATCTATATTGGAAAACCACTTGAGTTTAATGAAGTACATTTCTTGAGCGGATTACGCGAACTTGAAGAAGCAGCTATGAATGAGAGTCTGAATGTAAAGCAGATCGTTTCAGAAATTGTCCCGACTTATCATATCAGACAGGAAGATTTAAAACGTGACGAAGCAGTTAATAAGGAATTGCGTGAACTTGGAAAGATCAGTCATGAGAAACCTGTAATGGAGGATTAAAATAATGGAAAACAGACATATTGCATTTTCCCCACCAGATATTACTGAGGAAGAAATAACAGAAGTAGTTGATACACTGAAAAGCGGATGGATCACAACAGGACCAAAAACAAAGAAATTTGAAAAGAAACTGGCAGAGTATATTGGCACAAGCAAGGTCGTATGCCTGAATTCTGCTACTGCCTGTGCAGAAATGATTTTGAGAGTGCTTGGCATTGGTGAAGGTGATGAAGTTATTACAACGGCTTATACGTATACAGCAACGGCAAGTGTGATTGCCCATGTTGGTGCGAAAATTGTCATGGTTGATGTGAACCAAGACTCCTATCAGATGAATATGAATCAGGTAGAAGCGGCTGTGACAGAGAAGACAAAGGCAATTATCATGGTTGATCTTGGCGGCAGAATCTGTGATTATACAAGAGCATTTGAGATCGCAGAAGAGAAGAAATCAATGTTCCATCCGAAATCAGAGATTCAGAAGAAGATGGGACGAATTGCAATTATGGCAGATGGTGCTCATGCAATGGGTGCAGTACAGAATGGAAAAAGATGTGGAGCAATTGCAGATTTTACAAGTTTTTCTTTTCATGCTGTGAAAAATCTGACAACTGCAGAAGGTGGAGCTGCTACCTGGAGGGATATCGAAGGAGTAGACAACGAGGCACTTTATAAGCAGTTTATGCTATTATCCTTACATGGACAGTCTAAAGATGCTCTTGCCAAGACACAGCTTGGAGCATGGGAATATGATATTGTCGCTCCATACTTTAAGTGTAACATGACGGATATCATGGCTGCTCTTGGACTGGCACAGTTGAGACGTTATCCGGAGCTTCTTAAGAGAAGAAGGACTATTATTGAGAGATACAATGAAGCATTTAAGAATGAAAATGTCACGGTTCTGGAGCACTATACTGAAACAGAGCAGTCCAGTGGTCACCTGTATCTTGTCAGGGTGAATGGAAAGACTAGAGAAGAGTGCAACCAGATTATTGAAAAGATGGCAGAAAAAGGGATTGCTACAAATGTACACTACAAGCCTTTGCCACTTCTGACAGCGTATAAAGATCTTGGATTTGATATCCAAAATTATCCGAATGCTTATCATATGTTTGAGAATGAGATTACATTACCACTTCATACTAAATTGTCAGATGAAGATGTGGAGTATATTATTACTTCATTTAAGGAATGTTTATAATTGTTTTGTGTAATAGATTAACGAGTGAATAAGAAAGCTTGAAAAGGATGAATTTATGAAAAAATGGGATGAATTGCCAATAGCAATGCAGAATGAAAAAGTGAGATATTATTATGATATCTTGCAGAAACATGAAACAGAACTGAAAATCAAGAGACTCTTTGATGTTGTTTGTTCTTTCGTGATGATTGTAATTTTATCACCAATCCTTGTCCTTCTGAGCATTATGATCAAGCTGGATTCAAAGGGACCTGTTTTGTTTAAACAGGTCCGTGTAACTACTTACGGAAGAAAATTTAAAATTTGGAAATTTAGAACGATGGTCAATCATGCAGATAAACTGGGAACGCAGGTTACAACTAAAGGAGATGCGCGTATTACAAGAATGGGACATCTGCTTAGAAAGGTCCGTCTGGATGAGTTGCCGCAGTTGTTTAATGTCTTAAAGGGAGATATGACTTTTGTTGGAACAAGACCAGAGGTACCAAAATATGTGGCGCATTATACAGAAGAGATGATGGCTACTTTTCTGCTCCCAGCAGGTGTTACTTCGCGAACAAGTATTGAATATAAGGATGAAGACAGCTTACTTGAAAATGCAGAAGATGCAGATGAAGTATATATAAAAGAAGTATTGCCTGCAAAGATGGTGTATAATTTAAGAGAAATTGAAAAGTTTAGTTTCATGAGAGATATTTGTACCATGATAAAGACAGTGATTGCAGTAGCTAAGTGATGAAGTAGAGGGATTTAGAATGATAGTATCGGTTTGTGTTGTTGCATACAACGAAGAAAAGGTTTTGGGAAATCTTTTGAATGATATCAAGGCACAGGATTATGAACATTCCAAAATAGAAGTTGTACTGATAGATAGTATGTCTACAGATCATACGAAAGATATTATGAGGGATTTTCAGCAGCAGACGTCTGATGATTTTAAGAAAATTCAAGTATTAGAGAATTTGAAAAAAAAGCAGGCTTCCGGTTGGAATGTTGCAATTCGAAATTTTTCTGGAGATGTAATGATTCGTGTGGATGCACATGCATCAATTCCCCCTGAATTCGTGAGAAAGAACGTAGAGATTCTCGAATCAGGGGAAATGGTTTCCGGTGGACCAAGACCCAATATGATTGATGAGAGTACACCGTGGAAAGAAACCTTGCTTCTGGCAGAACAGTCTATGTTTGGAAGCAGTATGGCTTCTTATCGGAGAAGCCAGAAAAAACAATATGTCAAATCTCTGTTTCATGGCGCATATCGTAGAGAAGTACTGGAGAAAGTAAATGGGTTCGATGAACAGTTGGGAAGAACTGAAGATAATGAATTCCATTATAGAATTCGACAGGCAGGTTATCAGATTTGTTATTCACCGGAAATTATATCATACCAGCATGCCAGAAGTACACTTCCGGGTATGCTAAAACAGAAATATGGAAACGGATACTGGGTAGCTTTGACATTGAAAGCATGTCCTGGATGTCTGGCAATTTATCATTTTGTTCCGTTTGCGTTTATCGGAGGCATTATAGTAACTTCTGTACTTGCAGCTTGTCATCATTCACTTCTTGCAAAGATGATGTGGGGAGCGTACAGCTGTCTGGCGGTTATTATGTCATTAATGGCTGTCAAGGGAAAGAAGAAGTATTGGCAGGAATTGTTGCTTCCGTTTTTATTCTTTTTATTGCATGTTAGTTATGGAATTGGAAGTCTGGTTGGATTTTTAAAACTTCCATTCTGGAAGTACAAGAAATGCGAGAGGTAGGAAATGGGTGATTTAAGAGAAAAATTGGATCGTGTAAATATTAAGGATCTTCTTGCAATACCGCAGTTTATTTGTGCAATTCCTTTTGCAACTTTACTGAAAAGAAAAAGAAAAGATATGTGGCTGATTTGTGAAGATTATAATGAGGCACGGGATAATGGATATTGGTTGTACCGCTATATCAGACAAAATCATAAAGAGCAAGATGTTGTATATGCAATCAATAAGAAATCAGTAGATTATAAAAAGGTTGTCGGATTAGGTGAGGTGATTCAGTATGGAAGCTTTAAACACTGGATTTACTATCTGGCTGCGAGCAAAAATATTAGTTCTCAAAAGGGAGGAAAACCGAATGCTGCAGTATGTTATTTGTTGGAAGTATACGGAATTCTAAAAAATAAGAGAGTATTTCTTCAACATGGAGTAATCTGTAGTGATATGCCGTGGTGTTATTATAAGAATACAAAAATGAGACTATTCGTATGTGGCGCCCAGAAGGAATATGAATTTATCCGGGATACTTATGGATATCCAAAGAACTATGTGAAATATCTTGGCTTGACCAGATTTGATGGACTGCATGATTTCAAAGTAAAGGAGAATCAGATCCTTGTTATGCCTTCCTGGAGAGAGTGGATTGCAACTCCTACATCTAAATCCAAGAATTTTGATGATGTAAGTGATTTTAAAAAGACAGAATATTATCAGCAGTGGAATAATTTCCTGAACAGTGAAAAAATTAAGGAAACGCTGGAAAAACATGACCTTCAGATGATTTTTTATCCGCATCGGAATATGCAGAAATATCTGAAGGAATTCCATCCAAAATCCGACAGAATCACAATTGCAGACTGGAGAAAGTACGACGTACAGGGACTCCTGAAAGAATCAGCCTTTCTGATTACAGATTTATCCAGTATATTTATGGACTTCGGCTATATGAGAAAGCCGATGTTATATTTCCAGTTCGATATGAAGAAATTCAGAGAAGGACAGTATCAGCAGGGATATTTTGAATACAAGAGAGACGGATTTGGGCCTGTATGTGAGAAATTGGAAGAAGTTGAGCAGGAATTAGAAAAGGCGGCTGCTAACCAGCTTCAGAATGATGTGGAGTATCTGAGAAGGGAAGAAGCATTTTTTCCATTATGGGATTCAGATAATTGCAAGAGAAATTATGAGGCTATAAAGGAAATCTGATATGAAGAGAATATTAATTGATGGAATGTCGAATAATATGGGGGGAATAGAAAAATTTGTACATACCCTGTATGAAATATTAAAAGATGACTGTAAAGTGGATTTTATAACAGTTGATGATAAAATACCATTTGAAGAGGAATTCAAAGCGAATGGATCAAATGTCTTTCGGATTACTCCAAGATATGTTAGTGTCAAGAATTATAAAAAAGACATTGATAAAGTTTTTAAAATGAGACACTATGATGTCCTTTGGTTTAATAAGACAACTCTCAGTAGCATTGATTGCCTGAAAGCTGCAAAAAAAAATGGAGTTTCAAAGATTATTTGTCATAGTCACTCCTCGCAGAATATGGGTGGAAAATTTACTATGATGATGCATTGCCTGAACAGGAAAAGGGTGGGAAGGTTTATTGATCAGAGAATAGCTTGTTCTCCGGAAGCGGCGGAGTGGTTTTTTGGAAAGAATCATAAGAATGTTATGATTTTTCAGAATGCTGTCGATATAAAGAAATATGAGCCGGATCAGAAAATAAGAGAAAAAATACGTTATGAACTTGGAGTGGAACAGAATTTTGTGATAGGTCATATCGGACGTTTTTCTCCGGAAAAGAATCATAAATTTTTAATTGATATCTTTGAAAAAGTGTCAGAGCAGACAAAAGCGGTTCTTCTTCTTTGTGGAGACGGAGCACTGAAAAATGAAATTCAGGAGTATGTGAAGGAAAAACAGTTAGTAGATCGGATATTCTTTTTGGGAATCAGAAATGATATAAACAGAATACTTCAGGCGATAGATTGTATTGTATTCCCTTCCGTTTTTGAAGGACTTCCCTTTGCACTTGTAGAAGCACAGGCAGCAGGAGTTCCCTGTGTTGTATCAGATACAGTAAGCAAAGACGCTGGACTTACAGAACTTGTGCATTTCCTGAGTTTGGATGCTCCATTAGAAGAGTGGAGAGATACAGTTCTGAACTATAAAGACTACAGGAAAGTCAGTGTCAAAAAGCAACTAGCAGATAAAGGATATTCATTGGATGTAATGAAGCAGAAAGTAAGAGAGATTATTAATTCATAATAAGGCGGAAAAATAGCATGAGAGCAATTACTGATATTAAAGAGATGCAGCATATCGCATTGGATGTGCTCATTTATCTTGATAAAGTCTGTAGTAAATATGGACTTAAATATTTTATCGTAGATGGAACACTGCTCGGTGCGGTCAGACATAAGGGATTTATTCCGTGGGATGATGATATTGATGTCTGGATGCCACGAGCAGATTATGATAGACTGGCAGATGTTATACGACAGGATGGAGAAAAAAAATATAAATTTTGTACACCACAGAATACGAAAAAGTTTATTTATCCGTTTGGTAAGCTGATCGATGTCAGAACAGGACTTTTGGATGATACTAGTGCAAAATGCGAGATTGGAGTGCATATTGATGTATTTCCATACGATGGATTGCCAGGAGATAGTGAACCAGAATATAGAAAATTTGCGAAAAGATGTGTTTATCTTGCTGAACAGAGATATCCGGCATTTACAACCTGGAAACAGGCAAAAGAGAGAACAGATAAAGGACACTTCTATTTTGCAAAGTGGGTGATGCGAAAAGTAATCGGTGGTTATAATATTGTAAAGATAATTGACTGGTATGCAAGAAAACATGCAAATACTTATCCACGTTTTATATGTTGTCTTCCGGCAGAATATAAATATGATCAGATTATGGATGCATCAATTGCAGATAATCTTACAGAGCTTGAGTTCGAAGGACATAAATTCAAAGCTCCGGCAGATTATGATACATATTTGAAAAAGTTATATGGTGATTACATGCAGCTTCCGCCGGAAGAGAATCGACAGCCTCATGCAAGAAAGGCCTGGTGGAAGTAATTGGAAAAAAAGAATAACGTAATTAAATGTATCAGATATAGTCTTTTTGTGTTGCACCTATGGATTGGAATTTTAGCACTTGTTAAAGGTAGCTTTGAAATTGCGTTGTTGTGCGTGACAGTATTCTGGTTTCATAATATTTTATTTAGTCTGGAAAGATGGAATAGCAGATTTATATTCTTCTTTTTTCATTGCATGATTTTTATGTTTTTAATGGTGCGGCCGATTATCAGTATATTTAAAGGTTATACCTGGAAGTATTATACAGATGCAGCATTAAGATTTACATTTGTGAGTCTGTGGATTACTCTACTGTCAATGTTTGTTGGAGTGATAATGTATGAACAGTATCATGCTTGCGCATTAAAAAGATCTCGTTCTAAAACAATAATTTCAAAAAAAAATGTTAGATGGTATGAAACGGATGAGTTTAGAAAAAGTTTGCAGTTAATAGCTGTTATTGTTTATTGCATATCTTTTGTTGCATACTTTTATTTGCAGATGGAAAAATACATGTTTATGAGAGGGAAAGTATATAATGATTTTTATACAAGCTTTGAGAGTACAGCCCCATATATCGTGCAGTTCCTTGCAAGTTTTAGAACTTATAGCCTGGCAATATATTTGTCAACAGCACCAAAAAAGAAAAGCACATTTTTGATTCTGAGTTCTTTTATCTTAGCGGATTTCCCGGTACTTTTATACGGAAAAAGAAGTTTGATTATGACGGATGCACTTTTTATACTTGTGTATTATATTCTGCGTAATGGAATGGGTGAGCAAGAAAAGTGGCTTGGAAAGGTTGAAAAGACATGTGTTTTTATAGGAGCCCCGCTTGCACTTGTGGCAATGGGAGCAATGAACTATATAAGAGCAGGTTCATCTGTATCGACAAAAATATCAGATTTACTTCTTGATTTCTTTTTTAAACAAGGAGTTAGTTTTAACGTTTTAAATTTGGGATATGAAAGTATTCCGTTTTTACCACAGCGTAGATTTAGAAACTATACTTTTGGAAGTATCATCGATTATTTTGCACATGGTAGTTTCGCACAGAAATTTTTCCATGCGGAAGATTTAGGAAGTGGAAATAATTTATTGTGGGCTCTTAAAAGTAACAGTTTTGCTCATAATATGTCTTATATTGAAGCGGATGATTACTTAAAAGGACATGGTCTGGGGTCTTCTTATATTTTGGAGGTTTTTGCTGACTATGGGTATATAGGAATTATTCTATTTAGCATTCTGCTAGGTGTTATTCTGATTTGGTTTGTTAATGTAATGAGAAAGATGAATTTTGGATCAATGATCGTAATTAATATCATCATGAATATCTTTTTTATGCCAAGAGGAGAGGCAACAGGATGCATCACATTTCTTGTATATGCACAGTTTTGGGTAATTATTTTAGTGGCTTATATGGGAGCTGCTCTAATTGCTCGTACCTATTCGTATAAAAGTTTAAAAATGAAAGGAATTGAAGAAAATGTTTGAACATTTTGGAATTAAAGACATCTTTTGTGGTTTATGGAGATTTAAGTATCTGATTATTGCAGGTATAATTATTGGGGTACTTGGAGGCTACTTCTTTTTAAGTTCTGATAACGAAATTAATGAAGAACATAAAGAGTATTATATGTCAGAGACCTGGTATTTTGGAAATACAACTTCTGATGCACAGGATAATACGGAATCAGATTTAAGACCGGCAAAAACGTTTAATGATCTATTAGATTCCGATATGTGCAGAGGATATGTAAAAGAAAGACTTTTGGAAATATATTCGGAAGAGGAGTTGCTTAAGATTTTTGGAAACGAAGGAAATGCAAATGGTTTTACCTGGGAAATCATGACAAAAAATATGAGTCATTTACTAGGGGATGGAGAAGAATCTGTAAGCCTTGCCATGAAACTGGAAGACGAGGAATGTGTAAGGACAATTATGTCTATTTATGATGATTTTGCACATAAAGTGCAGCAGGAAATGCAAACTACATATCCGGGAATTACAGTAACAAATCTTGGAACTGGTGAGGAAATATATGTGTCTTCACCAGACGGTATGTCTGCAAAAGAAAGTTCGGTTCTTGGTGCAATGTTGGGGTTTGTAGTGTCGTGTATCATTGTATTCTTTATCTGTCTGTGGATGCCAACAGTGAACCGGAAAAGTGATTTTGATGAATATGGACTTTTTGTATTAGGAAAAGTGGAGGAAATAAAAAAATGAGACAGGAAAGATATGATGTTTCAGTGAATTTGAAAAAAAGAGAAGAAAATAAGAAAACAGCGTATAATATTATCGAAATATGTAAGAAGAATAATTGGAAAAAAATTGGAGTAGTATCAAGTACATCTTATAAAAAGGATAAGGTGGTTGCAATACTTAGCCGTTCTCTAAAAAAGGCAGGAGAGACAGGAATTTCTTTCACAGAGATTGAGCCTTTGAAGATATATGCGGATGCGATTTATAAAATACAAGACTGTGATGCAGTAGTGCTGGCAGAAAAATATAATTATACAAAATTTAGTGACTTTGAAGATATGTTGCAAACCTTAAAAGAATATAATATTAATATTGTCGGAGTGGTTACTTTCTAGAAGGGATTTATATGAATATTTTATTTGTTGTCAATGCTTTGGGAAGCGGTGGAGCAGAAAAAATCTTTATGGATATTGTAAGCAATTTTGATTACAGTAGACATTCGGTTACAGTGGCTATGGTAGACCATTTCGGAATTTATGTAGCACAGCTACCAAAAGAAGTAAAGAAAAAATATATATTTGAACATGTTTCAACACCGGTATGGAAACGTAGATTTTATGGAAGTGTAAGTGTAATCGGTACATATATACTGCGGAAAATATCTCCAAAATATTTTTATGATCATTATATTGCAGGGGATTATGATGTAGAAATTGCATTTCTTGAAGGAGAGGCAACAAGCCTTGTAGCACAGTCGAAAAATCCAAATTCTGTGAAATATGCCTGGGTTCATACGGATATGATCAAGAATCCATGGACAGATAAATGCTATAAAAATTTTGAACAGGAAAAAGAAGTATATTCTAAATATGATCGTGTGATTGCTGTATCAAAGTCTGTAAAAGAGGCATTTGAGAAAAAATTTGAGCTACCGGCGCAGGTTGTATATAATGCATTGGATGAAAAGGAAATAGAAAGAAAGACGTTACTATTTGAAGGCAATCCGAAATCAGAAGAGATTACTCGCCTAATCAGTATTGGTCGTTTGGAGAAAGTAAAAGGATTTGAGCGTCTGATTGAAGCGTTTGCTGAGTTGATAAAAGAAACTCCAAATGTGGAATTATATCTGGTAGGAGATGGATCCGAACGAAGTGGGTTGGAAAGGCTGATTGCAGAAAAAAAAGTTGGTGATAAAGTTAAACTTCTGGGATTTAAGTCAAATCCATATCCATACTTAAAGTCCAGTGATATTTTTGTGTGTTCCTCTTATGCGGAAGGATTTAGCACAGTTGTAACAGAAGCATTGATTCTTGGAATTCCTACAGTAACAACAGAATGTGCTGGGATGAGAGAACTGCTTGGTGATTCTGAATATGGACTTATTGTAGAGAATAGTACAAAGGGGATTCTTGATGGTCTTCAGAAAATGACAGGTGATCCTGTAATGCTTGAAGCATATCAGAAGAAAGCAAAAGAAAGAGGAAGAGCATTCTGTGTTGCAGATAGAATTAAAGAGATTGAGGCATTGATTGAACAGGATTGTGAGAAAAAGAGAAGAAGATGATGTAGTTTTGTTTGGATAACGAAGGGAAAGGATTACAGAAACTATGAAAAAATTTTGGCATTTTGCAAAGACGTCAGGTATTTATTTTGCCGGAACGGTTTTACAGAAGATTATCAGCTTCTTTTTGCTACCTATCTACACAAAATATATTAACCCTAAGGATATGGGAACATATGATGTTCAACTGGCATATGTAACGTTTTTATGTTCTGTATTATTCCTGAATATCTGGTCAGGAATTATGAGATACACGTTTGAGTATAAAGATGAAGAGCGTAAAAAGCCGATTACAACAGGTATGGCTATTTTTATGTGTTCTTCTGTTTTATATACAGTACTGTTTATTGCCGGAGCGTTTGTATTGAAGGTTCCATATCTTGAATGGATTTATCTATATGGAATTTTATCAAATGTGCAGACTTTATTAGGATATTTGGCCAGGTGTTTTGGGAAAAATGCACTTTATGCAACAGCAGGACTTGGAACTTCAGTAGTTACAATGGCTTTCAATGTTCTCCTGATTGTTGTATTTAGAATGGACTATTCTGCAATGTTCATTTCATCTTGCATTGGATTTTTGTTTAATGCAATTGTGCTTGGAATAGGAATTCGTTTTGATAAATTAATTTCTATCAAAGCATTTGATTTCGATTTATTTAAACGTTTGATTATTTTCTCTATACCGTTATGCCTGAATTCAATTGCATTCTGGTTTTTGACAGCGTATAGCAGAGTTGCAATTTCAAATATTCTTGGAGAAGAACAGAACGGTATGTATGCAATTGCAGGAAAGTTCTCGTCGTTTATTACATTGTTCACGACTTGTTTCAATCTTGCATGGCAGGAAATTACTTATGTGACAGAAGCTAATGTGAATGATGATAGGAAAGGATTTTACACTCAGGCAATCAATTATTATATGCGTTTTTTGGGAATGGGAGTATTACTTTTGATACCCGTTGTATATGTAATCTACCCGTTCTTCATTAATGAAAGTTATAGTGCAGCAAAAGTATACGTTCCACTTTATCTTTTTGCAACAATTGCGTCGGTGATCAGTGAATTCCTCGGCGAAATCTTTACAGCTACGAAAATGAATAAGTATTTATTCTGGACAACTGTAACAAGTGGTACATTAAATGTGATTTCAGTCCATGTACTTATTCCAATTTTGGGTGTACAGGGGGCAAGTTTATCTCTTCTTATTGGATTCTGCGTGAATACAGTTATGAGATTGATTATTCTGAGAAAAGAAATTTCTATCTCACTGGATCTGAAATTTCTTGGATTCTTTATTTTACTTGCGGTTGTTGTAAGTATGGTATATATTCACGGAGCAATCTGGAGCAATATTATCAGCTTTGTAATAGTGGGAGTGATTTGCCTGTTTGTATTTAAAGATATTCTGTTACAGATTCTTCAGTCAATCCAATTAAAGAAAAATAAAAAAGCATAATATTTATTAGTAGAATATAGAGTAAGGGGATATCCTGTATTGTGTTTCAATCTAGGTACACAATACAGGGTATAATTTTATAATCCCATTCGCTTCGTATAGATAATTAAAAGAAAGTGAACTTTGGGGTATTTGAAGGAGAATGCGAAATTACTCTTTTATCAGAAGTTTTAATATGATAGACTAAAAATATAAGAATATTCCAAGGGAGGAACTGATATGAAGCGTAATTTCAAAAAATGGATGCTGGTGGGGCTTTGTACAATGATGAGTATGCAGACATCTGTTGCAGTTCTGGCAGAAGAGATGTCCTTATCGGAAGTACAGTCTAATGAGACAGTAATTGTACAGGGTGAGACGGCGCAATGGAAGAAAGATGAAACAGGATGGAAATACCAAAGGGCAGACGGTTCTTATGTTGTAAATCAATGGGATCAGATCAATGGAAATTGGTATCATTTTGATCAGAACGGATATATGGAAACTGGCTGGAAAAAATTGAATGGAAGCTGGTATTATTTGAAGTCCAGTGGGGCAATGGCAACTTACTGGGAGAAAGTGGGTTCAGACTGGTATTATTTTGACCCTAGTGGGGCAATGCAGGTAGGATGGGCAAAATCCGGAACAATTTGGTATTATCTGAAACCAGATGGAAGAATGACTGCGAATCAGTGGGAACAAGTTAGTGGAAACTGGTATCATTTTGATACAAATGGAGTAATGCAGACCGGTTGGTTAAAGATCGGAAATATTTGGTACTATTTGAAGCCGAGTGGAAATATGACTGCAAATCAATGGGAGCAAGTTAGTGGAAACTGGTATCATTTTGATGCAAATGGAATGATGCAGACAGGGTGGCTGCAGCTGGGAAATACATGGTATTATCTAAAATCTAATGGAGCTATGGCAGTAAACGAATGGGTAGAACGTGATAGATATTATGTAGATAGTAACGGAGTTTATATTCCGGGAAAGAAAAAGACTTATACGGACAATATTTACACCATCGATCTTGGAAATGGTCAGACAACCACAGTAAAAGGTCACATTGATGTACAGATGGAATCACAAATTTTTGATATGGTAAATCAGTACAGAAAGGAACAGGGTTTAGAAGAGCAAGCTATACTTTCACCTGGATCTGCAGCAATGCAGGCAGCTGTTGATACACGTGCTGTAGAGATTTCATATTCATTTTCACACACGAGACCGAATGGATTGACACCGTTTTCTTTTTCAGATGCACCCGAAATATGTGCGGAGAATATTGCAGCAGGCTATCCGAATGCACAGTCGGTCATGACAGGATGGAAAAACTCTCCTGGACATAATGCCAACATGCTTGAATATATCATTGACAGTGGATCAATTGGAGTTTTTGCGAAATATGTGGGAACGAATAGCTATACATATTATTATGTTCAACTGTTTGGTAGTGAATGGTTCTAGAGAGAAAAATCAGACAATATATCAGAAGCTGTCATTATTTGGCAGCTTCTTTTTTTAAGAGCTTTTTGATAGAAGTATCTTTTTATTTTCTTATTAATTCTTATTAATCCCTTAATTTTTTATTGTAATTTAATATGGTTCATGTTTTAATAAAAACGATTGTTTGATTTTCAAGTGATATTATTACTTATGAAGATCAAAGAAATACTAAGGAGAATAATAATGGGATTTACAAGTGTGATATTTTTATTTCTGTTTGTTCCAGTGAGCATTATTTTGTATTATCTGATGATAATGTTGGAGAAAATTAGAATTTTAAAAAAGATGAGGATAAGAGACATTGTATTAGTGTTAATAAGTATTTTCTTTTATGGTTGGGCAGGTCTGGATGGAGTAAAGTTCATATCTGTTTATGTAGTTGGGGTATTTATAACGGGAAAACTAATTGGATTGGTCAAAAAGAAAAAGTATATAAAATATGGAGTCCTTTTTACAGGAATTTTTGCACTGGTTGGATTGCTGTATTACTATAAATATATGGATTTTACGGTAGCAATATTGAATTCCTATATTTCAAAGAAAATAATCTGGAAAACCTCCTGGGTACCATTAGGAATTTCATTTGTAACATTTTCGGCAATTTCATATATTACAGATGTATACAGAGGAGATGCAAAATCGGGGAGTCTGCTGGATGTTGCATTATATTTGACATTTTTTCCAAAAGTTGTATCTGGACCAATTGTATTATGGAAAGATTTTGAAGGAAAGATAGAACATCGGAAAACAAGTGTAGATCTTTTCTTTAATGGTTTGAATAGAATTATGATTGGTTTTGGAAAAAAACTGATTCTAGCTGATTATTTTGGTACAGTAGTAGCCTCAATACAGGAGCAGGTCACATATGGAATTGATATACCAACAGCATGGGGGTGTGTACTACTCTATACTTTGCAGATTTATTATGATTTTTCAGGATATTCTGATATTGCAATTGGGTTGTCAAATATATTTGGTCTTGAACTAGATGAAAATTTCCGATTTCCATATACAGCAGTATCAATTACAGATTTTTGGAGAAAATGGCATATTTCGTTAGGAACCTGGTTTAAGGAATATATTTATATTCCATTAGGAGGAAATCGAAAAGGATGGATACGTACACTTGTCAATCTTGGTATCGTGTTTCTGATAACCGGTATCTGGCATGGAGCCGGAGGAAATTATATTTTTTGGGGAGCTTTACATGGAACAGTTCGAATTCTGGAAAAATGTATAGAAAAGAAGGAGTTGTATATAAAGATTCCAAAAGCAGTAAAATGGATTTTTACAATGCTGATTGTAAGTATAGGTTGGCAGGCTTTCAGGTTTAGCAATATTAAAGAATTATTTGACTATTATAAAATTCTGTTTGGAATTGTCAGATTTGATGCAAGCGATATATTTTACCAGTTTGTGTATTTTTTCGACAAGAAAGCAATTATTTTATGTATAGTAGGAATTTTAGGCGCAACAATATTTAGCGCGGATAGAATGAAAAGAGCAGTGAATTATTTACAGAAAAATAGTGTTGGATTAATAATTCAAGAGATTGTATTGCTTGGAGTGATGATTGTTTCGGTAATCTGTATAGTGAATTCTACATACAGTCCGTTTATTTATTTCAAATATTAGGAGTGAATTAATTGAAGAAAATTAAAATTGGTACAATAATTATGAGGTGACCCCTCAAAGTTAGACTTTTACGAGACGACT
>OHBY01000308.1_pt1 | contig 30784 bp, 27 predicted proteins | sample 1577531 | NCBI WGS metagenome assembly OHBY01 (sample SAMEA3879564, study PRJEB24766) | human gut metagenome | biome: human-associated habitat; feature: feces | place: USA | collected 1985/1987 | reverse complement strand
TTATTTTACCCCACCCCAAAAAATTTTGTCAATACTTTATTCTCTTGATAGAAAATTTAAGGATTTCGACCTTACCGTTGCATGGTTTGCATCTTGTAGGCATAGGCTTTCTCACTTGGTGTAATCTGCTCTCTCTGTAAATTGGAATCCACCATAGTCACTACAGCTTCATCATCCTGCACCATGCGGATAATCACAGGATTTTTCTTATACCCCAGTCGCTCCGCTGCATATTTCCTCCTGTGGCCTGAAATGATTTCATAGTAACCTTCTTTCCTCGGCCGGACGATCAATGGGTTAAGAACTTCATATTTCTTAATACTGTCCTGTAGTTCAATCATCTGACTGTCACCGATCACCTTGAATGGATGATTCGTAAAAGTTCTTAAACGTTCCATTTCAATTTCAACTACTTTTTCATCCGAATCTCTGATATCCGTCTTTTCTGTCAATGACATTTCCTCCTTTTCCCTGAACGAAAAAATCGCCCAGACTAGAATTTTTAATCTAATCTGAGCGATACTTCGTCAGGCCTGTTTTCTTCAAGCAAGAAAACCATTTTTACATTCATTGACAACCTAAATCTTATCCTACACTTTAGTTATCTCCATTGGGTGCTTGGATAGATTTAGTTCTCGGTGCCCGTTTTGTCTTTTCGGTGCTCCAATTACTCATTTTTATAATTTTTCGGTGCTCGCAAGCACTATAAAATAAAAAATGCAACAATGAATTTTTACGATCATTGTTGCAAAAAATCGATGTTCCCGGCGGGAATCGAACCCACAATTACAGCTTAGGAGGCTATTGTTATATCCATTTAACTACGAGAACAATATAATAAATTGATCATTCCGGGAAATTGATATGACCCTGCATCCAGATGATTCCTTTGAATCTTCTGCCTGTTTTTGGTTCTCCCAAAAGATCCTTTTTATTGATGCTGACATCAAAATAAAGATCATTGCAGCAGATCGTCATCTGACAGATCTCTTCTTTGGTCATTTTATTTTCCACGAACTGATAATCTATAATCTCACCTAATACAGAATACTGGTCACATTCCACACCATACGGCATGAAATACGTATCTACAAGACTGAAAATATCGGCTTTTTGAATTTTTCTGGAAATATTTGTGTAAGTGTCAATATCTTCCAGTGTCAGACTTTCCATGGCATCTTCATCGCCGTTTCTGGCGGCGGCGATCAGCTTACTTCTGTTGATACTTTCTTTTTTCGTCTTTTTTAAATCAGATTCTCTCTTTTCAAGTGGAAGAAGGATCGTACCATCTACAGATAAAGCACTTAAGATCAAAGAAGTTCCTTTGATGGGAAGTCTGTCTGCATTCTTTATTTTAAGGTATGATATCACATTTTGCAAATAAAAAATGAGAGAAACGCCAACTTTTATATCATCACAGATTCCTGCATAGGATTCCTTCTCTGCATGGCGCTCAATGGATATATCCTCATAAGAACTGATCTGTGTTCCTCTGCTGTAAGGAAAATAATAATCAAATACAAACTGATTCTCTTCATTAAATTCCCCACGTACCGTAATACCGAGATTTTCGGCAAAATCCATGCTGTATTCCGCAAACATGATGTTCATATCATTCGTAGATGTATATTTCTTTTCATCTGCATTCTGAATGACATATGCCAACAGATTATTTACCTGTAATCTTGATTTTAAATTGCTGAATCCGATTGCTCGTAAATACCGATGCATGGATCTCGCCTCCTTTCTCATTTCATTTTCTTATCACATTAACTTTTTAATTATGGTTTACATAATATAATGTAATTTATTTCTTTCTGATCTCTGTCATACCACCCATATATGGCTGCAGTACTTCCGGAATTGCAACAGAACCATCTTCTCTTAAGTTATTCTCCAGAAAAGCGATCAGCATACGTGGTGGTGCAACTACAGTATTATTTAATGTATGTGCAAAATATTTGTTACCGTCTTTTCCTTTGACTCTGATTTTTAATCTTCTAGCCTGTGCATCACCAAGGTTAGAACAACTTCCTACTTCGAAGTATTTCTTCTGTCTTGGAGACCATGCTTCTACGTCACAAGATTTTACCTTCAGATCTGCCAGATCACCGGAACAGCACTCGATTGTACGTACCGGAATATCCATAGAACGGAACAGATCAACAGTATTCTGCCATAATTTGTCGAACCACATCTTAGATTCTTCAGGCTTACATACAACGATCATTTCCTGCTTCTCAAACTGATGAATTCTATATACACCTCTCTCTTCAATACCATGAGCACCTTTTTCTTTTCTGAAACAAGGTGAATAGCTTGTAAGTGTCTTTGGAAGCTCTTCCTCTGGTGTAATTGTATCAATAAATTTACCAATCATTGAATGTTCACTTGTACCTATAAGGTAAAGGTCTTCGCCTTCAATCTTGTACATCATTGCATCCATTTCATCAAAGCTCATAACGCCTGTAACAACATTACTTCTTATCATATATGGAGGAATACAATATGTGAAACCTCTGTCAATCATAAAATCTCTTGCATAAGAAATTACTGCTGAGTGAAGTCTTGCAATATCGCCCATAAGATAATAGAAACCGTTACCCGCAACCTTTCTTGCAGCATCAAGGTCGATACCGTTGAATTTTTCCATAATCTCTGTGTGATAAGGAATTTCAAAATCAGGTACAAACGGATCGCCGAACTTCTCAATTTCAACATTCTGACTGTCATCCTTACCAATCGGAACAGACGGATCAATAATATTAGGAATCTGCATCATGATTTCCGTTACCTTTGCAGAAAGGTCTGCCTCCTGCTTTTCAAGCTCTGCAAGCTGCTCTGCCTGCTTTGTAACCTCTTCTTTAAGAGCCATACCCTCTTCTTTTTTGCCCTGAGCCATCATTGCACCAATCTGTTTTGATGTTTTGTTTTTCTCAGCTCTAAGTGCTTCTACTTCACCTTTAATTTCACGATTTTTCTGATCCAGTTCCAATACCTCATCTACCAGTGGTAACTTAGAATCCTGAAATTTGTTTTTAATATTCTGTTTTACAACTTCCGGATTTGATCTTACAAATTTGATATCTAACATAATTTTCCTCCTCATACAGTGTATATCACTGCTTCATTGCTTTTTTCAAAGACTCTCTTTCTTCTTCTCCGAGTTCCATATAGCTTTCGCCTTTTACAATTTCCTTTATATAGGTATAACACCCTTCTCGGCTGTGCATCGCATTAAACACCCAGCCATTATTATTTTCATCTAACATCGTCAGAACAAAACTGAGATTTCCTCCCATTTCCTGAAATGCATCATAACGTACAATTCCTATTTTCTGATAATGTGTTTTCATTCTTTTGTAAATTGTATCAATATCTCTTGTATTCTGTTTTACTGCGCGTTCCAGTTTTTCTACTGTTTTAAACTGCTCCAGAAATCCTTTTTCCAGAGATTTACCATCTTTTCCGCGCATAAAAATCTGATATTTTGCCTGCATACGCTTATGTTTCATTTGCAGATTGATCACAATCCCAATGAAAACCACCTGCATGATCAACAAAACAATTACCAGATACAGTAATACTTCTGTTGCCATTCTCATGTCTCCTTCTTATATCTGCGGGACACCTCTTAGCTTTGAATGGACATGATCAAGTCGAATATTCGCTCCAATTCTTCCTCTGAATAATATTCGATTTCAATTTTCCCCTTACCATTCGATTTTGGATTTACATTTACCTTTGTCCCCATGATTCCCTTCATTTTTTCTTCCAGGTTTTCATAGATAAATGTATGCTCAATTTTTTCTTTTTTTGCAGTCTTCTTGGGATTTTTCAATATTTTAATCAGCTTCTCAGTCTCCCTCACACTGAGCTTCTCATCAAATATTTTATTTGCAATTGTGTACTGTTGTTCTTCGTCTTCCAATGCAAGTAACGCTCTGGCATGTCCGGTTGAGATCATATCATCAATCACCATCTGCTGAACCTTACTGTTAAGTTTTAAAAGACGCATTGAGTTTGTCACTGCCGTTCTGCTCTTCGATACACGTTCTGCAATCTCATCCTGTTTTAGATGAAACTCTTTCAATAATCGCTTGTATGCAATTGCTTCTTCAATTGGATTCAGATTTTCTCTCTGAATATTTTCAATCAAAGAAATCTCCACAACTTCCTGCTCCGTATATTCACGAACCAGTACCGGTACTTCTTTTAATCCGGCAAGCTTTGCCGCTCTCCATCTTCTTTCTCCTGCAATGATTTCATAATAATCATTTTTCTTTTGTACCAAAAGTGGCTGAAGTACGCCAAACTGTTTGATAGAATCTGCCAGCTCAAGAAGGGCATCTTCATCAAAATCTTTTCTCGGCTGTTCACTATTTGGTTCTACCTGAGTAATCTTTACTATAGTCTCCCCGGATTTTTCCACTTTTACTTTTTCTTTTTGAGTTTTATTAGCCTGTTTTTCTGTTGTCTTCACTGTCTTGTTTGGAATCAGACTGTCTAACCCCTTTCCAAGTCCATTTCTTTTCACTGCCATTTTATTCTTCTCCTTTATTGATCACTTCTTCAGCCAATAACAAATAACTTTCTGCTCCTGAAGATTTTGGGTCATATAAATTTATTGGCATACCATAACTTGGCGCCTCTGCCAGCCGGACATTTCTTGGAATAATCGTTTTGTAGATGTTTTGATTTAAATTGTCTTTTACATTTTCTACAACCTGGAGTGAGAGGTTCGTTCTGGCATCATACATTGTGAACACAACGCCTTCTATTTCTAATTTTGGATTTAATCTCTCCTGAACAAGCTCTATTGTGTGGATCAACTGGCTTAATCCTTCCAATGCATAATACTCACACTGAATCGGGACAAGTACTGAATTTGCTGTGGTCATTGCATTGATCGTTAGCATACTCAATGCCGGTGGACAATCTATGATAATATAATCATATCTGTCCTTCACTTTTTCAACTTCATTTTTAATAATGTATTCTTTATTATCAACACCAATCAATTCAATTTCTGCTGCCGACAAATTAACATTAGACGGAAGTACATCCAGGTTTTCATAGACTTCTTTGCAAATACATTCTTCAATCCCAATATTCCCAATAATTAAATCATATACTGTATTTTCAACTTCATCTTTATTTACACTCAGTCCACTTGTCATATTTCCCTGTGGATCCATATCAAGTGCCAGAACTTTTTGTCCAAGACTTGCAAGTGAAGCTGATAAATTGATAGCTGTTGTAGTTTTACCTACTCCACCTTTTTGATTTGCAATCGCTATAATTCTTCCCATATTCGTACTCCTTTCATTGAACACGTTCTTATTATATCACCTTTTACTTTTATTATCTATACAATGTTTCACGTGAAACATTGTGATTTTTATGAAATGTTACTGTTTACACTAGATATTTCGTATTCAATACTTTCTCTCTACTTTTTAAAATGTTTCACGTGAAACATTTTTGACTATAATTCTTATAATCATTTTGTGATTCAGCATACATCTACCGTTCCATTTATTTTTGTGCCAAGTTTGTCCAAATATTTGTTTCCGGCACAATTTCTTCTTCATTTCCCGCATAGACCTAATTCAGCTTTTCCTCTCCTCTATTAAATTTAAACTATTTCTCAGTGTATCATAAAAACTACTTTTCAGATAGATTTTTCATTAATCCAAAATGTTTCACGTGAAACATTGGCTGTTTACTGTTTGTCTCACAGAATTTTTCAAATTTTCTTTATTTGACACCTCTCCTGTAGTATAATAAGAAAGTATAAATGGAATTATAAAGGAGGGTATCATTTTGAACTGGAAGAAAAATTTGAAAACTTGTACGATCCTGACAGGATTAACCGTTGCTTCTATGCATATCGTTAATCGTTTCGTTTACTATATGTCTACAATAGATGAAATGCTGTCTGACAAAAATGCAGAATATTATGACTGGCGTTTTGGACGCATTTGCTACCACAAAACAGGAAGTGGATCTCCTCTTCTCTTGATCCATGATCTAAACGTCTGCAGTTCTTCCTATGAATGGAACCAGATTGTAGATCAATTATCTAAAACAAATACTGTATACACAATTGATTTATTAGGCTGTGGACGCTCGGACAAACCCTATTTGACCTATACAAATTATCTTTATGTCCAGTTAATCACTGATTTTATTAAACATATCATTGGTGAAAAAACTGATATTATCGCAATGGGGGAATCCGGTTCTTTTGTCTTAATGGCATGTGCTAATGATCACTCAATTATTGACAAAGTTCTTTTAATTAATCCTGGTGATTTGATTGAACTTTCAAAAATACCGACAAAGCGTACAAAGTTAAAACAGCATTGTATTAACATGCCTGTTGTAGGAACATTTCTTTACAATTTACGCTTTAATAAACGAACCATCGAAAAAGATTTACACTTAAATGGATACTATGATTTCAAGAAAATTGATACAAATACAGTAAAGACCTTTTTTGAAGCTGCACATACAGACAATACTGCCGGAAAATATCTGTATTCCAGCATCAAATCTCGCTTTACAAATGCAAATGTGATGTATTCTTTAAATCGAATTAACAACAGCGTGTTTATTATTGTAGGGAATGCAAATCCAGAATATGCACTAATTGCAAACCAATATCAAAATTATATGCCTTCTATTGAAATTCAAGAAATTGATCATACCAAACGTTTTCCACATCTGGAAGACCCTGAAACGTTTTTAGAACAGGTTGAAATTTTATTTGATATCAACAACGGAGAAGAGTTATCCACAAAATAATGTGGATAACTCTTCTTTTTTGGTGGATAAACTGTGAATAACGTAAAAAAAGGATGTAAACTTTTAAATTGTTGTACAATTAAAATACTTTACATCCTTTTTGTTTACTTCTTGATTTTTAAAGAATAATTTTTTTATTTCTCTCTTATTTTATGACAGTGGTTCTTTTGCTGGAAGTCCTGCTTTTCTCGGGTATTTTTTTCGTGTCTCAGAAATCTTTTTTATTTTCACAAAAGAACGTCCAATCTCTGTATCCGGCAGCTGAAACTTTACTGTTTTCTCAATTTTTCCACCAAGAAGAGACACTGCTTTTTCCGATTGTTTCAATTCGTCTTCAACAGTTCCTGATTTATAGGATACGAACATCCCGCCTACTCGTATATATGGGATGCAGTATTCACTCAAGGTTGACAGATTTGCCACTGCACGGGACACACACAGGTCAAATTGTTCTCTGTATGCTGTCTGCTTTGCAAAATCTTCTGCTCTTCCATGAAGCGTTTCCACATCTTCGAGCCCTAATTTTTCTACTACGGCATCTAAAAAATTAATTCTTTTTTTCAGAGAATCCAACAATACGACTTTCAGATGAGGAAAGGCAATCTTTAACGGCAGTCCCGGAAATCCCGCGCCGGTTCCGATGTCAATCACAGAATTTACCTGATTCATATCCACTGTTTTTACAATTGCAAGGCTGTCCACAAAATGTTTCTCATTTACTTCATCATACTCGGTGATCCCTGTCAGGTTCATCACCTTATTCCACTCCACCAGAAGCTCATAATACTGATGAAACTGCTCTTTCTGGCGTTCTGTCAGCCGGATATCCAGCTGGCTTAATTGCTGTTCAAATTTATTTTCCATACACTCTCCTGTTCTCTCATCTGCTCTCCAGATACACCAGCAGAACCGAAATATCTGCCGGAGATACCCCGGATATCCGGGATGCCTGCCCGATGGATGCCGGTCGGATCTGCGACAATTTCTGCTTTGCCTCTAATCGCAGACTCTGTACCTCTTCATAATTAATATCTGCAGGAATCCGCTTTTTCTCCAGTTTTTTAAACTGCTCTACCTGCTTTTTCTGCCGTTTGATATAACCTTCATACTTAATGTTAATATTCACCTGCTCTGCAACGTCGTATTTAAGCTCTGGACGCATTTTATCCACTGAGGCAAGGATTTCATAGCTAAGCTCCGGACGACGGATCAGATCAGCCAGAGACGCGCCTGAAACAAGCGGTGTACTTCCGCAGGACTCCAGAAGCTCCTGTACTTCTTTGGTCGTTCCCACATGCACACTTTCCACACGCTCGATCTCTTTTTGAATCTGCTCTTCTTTTTTCAGCAGGTTCTGATAGCGCTCCTCCTCGATCAGCCCGACTTCATATCCGATCTTTGTCAGTCTGAGATCTGCATTATCCTGTCTTAAAAGCAGACGGTATTCTGCTCTGGAAGTCATCATTCGATACGGCTCATGACTCTCTTTTGTGACCAGATCATCAATCAGAACTCCGATATATCCCTCGGAACGGTCAATGATGATCCCTTCCTTGCCCTGCAGCTTTCTCGCCGCATTAATACCCGCTACAAGCCCCTGCGCTGCTGCCTCCTCATACCCGGAGCTTCCGTTAAACTGCCCGCCGCTGAACAGCCCTTCGACATTTTTAAACTCCAGTGTACTCTTTAACTGTCTCGCATCAATACAATCATATTCGATGGCATACGCATTTCTTACAATTTTCGCATGTTCAAGCCCCGGCACGCTGCGGTACATCGCATACTGAACATCTTCCGGAAGAGAGCTTGACATCCCTCCCACATACATTTCGTTGGTGTCCAGTCCTTCCGGCTCAATAAACACCTGGTGCCGGTTCTTATCTGCAAATTTTACCACCTTGTCCTCGATCGACGGACAATATCTCGGTCCTGTTCCCTCGATCATTCCTGAAAACAACGGAGAACGGTCCAGATTTTCTCTGATAATTTCATGGGTCTTTTCATTCGTATAAGTCAGCCAGCAGGAAACCTGATCGATCTGGATGTCCTCAGGGTCTGTCGTAAAGGAAAACGGTACGATCCGCTCGTCTCCTTTCTGCTCTTCCATTTTGCTGAAATCAATACTTCTCTTGTCAATACGCGCCGGCGTTCCTGTCTTAAACCGATACATTTCGATTCCAAGTTCTTTCAGACTGTCTGTCAGATAATTTGCCGGCTGCAGTCCGTTTGGCCCGGTCTGCATGCTGACGTCTCCGTAAATACATCTCGCCTTTAAATAGGTTCCGGTGCACAATACGACCGCTCTGCAGCGATATGTGGCACCGGAATAAGTTCTGACTCCTGTAATGATTTTTTTTCCGTCAGCCCCATCCTCAGCAAGAATCTCTGTCACTTCCATCTGCTTGATTTCCAGATTCTCCTGATCCTCAAGCACCTTTCGCATCGTTTTACTGTAATTTGCCTTGTCCGCCTGCGCACGCAGAGAGTGCACAGCCGGTCCTTTTGAACTGTTCAGCATCTTAGACTGGATAAAAGTCCGGTCGATCACCTTTCCCATCTCACCGCCCAACGCGTCCACTTCTTTGACAAGGTGTCCTTTGGAACTGCCCCCGATATTCGGATTACACGGCATCAGCGCAATACTGTCCACACTTACTGTAAACATCAGTGTCTGAAATCCCATCCTCGCACACGCAAGCGCTGCTTCACATCCGGCATGCCCTGCTCCTACGATCACCACATCATATTCATCTTTATTTTCCCATACAGAATTTGCTGAATATTTCATTGACCAAATCTTCTCCTATCGTTTCTCCTGTAATACTTCCGAGTGATTCATATGCATCCATCAGATCGATGGAATAAAAATCCTCCGGCATCTCATTTTCAATACTTTCAATCACTTTATGCAGACTTTCTCTCGCAGACTGAAGTGCTGCTTTCTGTCTGATATTTGTAATGTATATTTCATCATTAAAGGACAGACTGCCCTTTAAAAACATTTTTTCCAGTGTCTTTTCCAACTCCTGGATTCCCAGTTCTTCCTTTGCTGATATCTCGATCATCGGAATCTCTCGTCCCAGAAGCTGTTCTGCCAGCATCTCTTTCGACACGACAGTCTCCAGATCAGTTTTATTTAACAGGATAATCGCCTTTTTATCAAGTACCAGATTCAGGATTTTCTGGTCGTTTTCATCCAATGACCGTGACGCATCCACCACATAGATAACCAGATCAGCACTCTTTGCATACTCTTTTGCTTTTTCTACACCCATTTTTTCAATCACATCTTCCGTATCCCGGATTCCTGCCGTATCAATGATATTCAGGCTAAGCCCCTGCAGATGGATCTGTTCTTCCAAAACGTCTCTGGTCGTCCCTTCAATGTCTGTCACAATGGCTCTCTCTCTTCCGGAAAGCACATTCAACAAAGAGGATTTTCCTGCATTCGGTTTTCCGACGATCACGGTCTGGATTCCCTCTTTTAAAATCCTGCCGTCATCTGATGACCGGATGAGATCCTCCAGTTCTCTTAAAATCCCTTCTGTCACTGTCTGCAGCGTCTCTCCATATCCATCCACACTGATATGCTCCGGATCATCCAGCGCTGTTTCAATAAATGCCGTGTGATACAAGATCTCCTTGCGCATCTCTTCAATTTTTCGCTTTACACTTCCTTTGAGCTGACTCATGGAGCTTTTCAGCGCATACTCATTCTGAGATGTGATTACATCGATCACCGCCTCTGCCTGGGAAAGATCCATCTTTCCATTCAAAAATGCGCGCTTGGTAAATTCTCCCGGTTCTGCCGGTCTGGCCCCGTTTTTGATCACAGTTTCCAGAACCTTTCTCACCACAAATGTTCCTCCATGGCAGTTGATCTCCACGGTATCTTCTCCCGTAAAAGTTCTCGGTGCTCTCATCACACTGACCAGAACTTCATCTATCGTCTCTTCCCTATCTTTGATAAATCCATAGTGTATCGTATGGCTCTCTGCCTGAGATAACTGTTCTTTTCCCTTATAAATTCTGTCAATAATTGCAAATGCTTCCTCTCCGCTGATACGAACAATTCCAATTCCTGAATTGGTCATACCTGTAGAAATGGCAGCAATCGTATCCTTTTTCATCTTCCACCTCTTGGAAATTCTATTTGTCTGATAAAAAAGGACGTTGTTACGCTTCACGAAAGCCTCCGTGAAGCGTAAAACGTCCTCTTTCGCTTCATTTTATACTATCTTTTTAATGTCACAACTACTTTTCTGTAAGGCTCTTCTCCCTCACTGTGTGTTGTCACATGCGGATCTGACTGAAGTGCAGCATGAATGATTCTTCTCTCATATGGATTCATTGGCTCCAGAGAAACTGCTCTTCTCGTTCTTTTCACTTTGAACGCAATGTTCTTTGCAAGATGTCTTAACGTCTCTTCTCTTCTTGCTCTGTAGTTTTCTGTATCAAGTTTAACTCTCACATATCCGTCCTGATGTTTATTGGCAACACGATTTGCAAGATACTGAAGCGCATCCAGAGTCTGCCCTCTTTTTCCGATCAGAATTCCCATATTGCTGCCCTTCATCTCAACACTGAGAGCACCTTCAGAATCCACTTCAGAAACAATTTCCACATCCATGTCCATTGCTTTTAAGGTGTCATTCAGGAAAGCTTCCACAGCTTTGATTGCTTCATCAGAAACTTCTGCCAGCTCTGTAGCTTTCTTTCTTGCCGGCTCCTCTTCTGCTTTTTCTTCCTGCTTTTCCTGTACAGGCTCTGATACCTGCTCTTTTACAACACTTGGTTTTACTTCTTCAACCGGTATTGTCTCTTCTTTCACTTCTGCCACAGGTTCCGGTTTTCTGCGGGCTTCGATCACTGCCTGCTTCATTCCGATTCCAAGAAAACCTGAGCTGCCTTTTTCAATGACTTCATATTCCAGTCTGTCACTGGTAACTCCCAGCTGGATCAATGCCTCTGTGATTGCATCATCCACTGTTTTTGCTGATACTCTGATACTACCGTCCATCGTGAATCCTTCCTTTCCCCGACTCTCTATTTCTCGCTCTCTTCCGTTTTATCTTTGGCATTCTGTCCACTGTTATAACGGCTTACCATATTTGCCTTTGATGCGAGACTTCCCGGCTTGGCATTTTTGATATTCTCTTTTGCCTGCTGGATCTTTTCTTCTTTTTCTTTGCTGGAAACACTTGTCTTCTGTTCTGTTACATTTCGAGTGCTCTTTGTTGCCATCCGGTTGATTTCTTTTGCCGGAGCACCTTTTTTCTCACGTTTCTTCGCCGCTTTTTTGCGCTGCTCTTCGATCATCTCTTCTACTGATTTCTTGCTCAGATATTTATTGATCGCCATCTGCTGTACACATCTTACGATCGCACTGATCGCCCAGTACAGACCAAGACCTGCCGGCAGTGTAAATCCCATAAATACAGAGAACAACGGCATAATATAGTTCATAGAATTCATGGATCTTGCCATCGGATTGTCCGGATCGATCGTCGTTGTCTGTTGCTGTTGCATCAGTTTTACACTGATAAACTGTGTCAGACCTGCCATGATCGGAATGATCACTGCCAGAATGATTCCAACAATTGAAAAATCCTTCAAAGCATCCATCAGCATTGTCAGCGGCTGCTCACCAATGTTAATGCCAAGGAATGTATTCAAATGTCCCATCGTTGCAGTTGTCTTATCTACAACTGTCTCAAGAGACGGCATCTTGTCCACCAGGGTATTCCATGTGGAGTCCTGGAATTTATATAACACCCTCACCAGAATATTCGGGTCTGTATAATCATATGCATTTGCAGGCATATACACCGGAGCTGCATTTCCGATCTTTTCCAGAATCTTCTGGTATCCGTCTGTCGCCATGATCTGATTAACAACCGGCATATAAATCTCTTTAATACCATTTACATATCTCGGTACTTCCTGAATAACAGGATACAATGCGAACAAAATCGGAAGCTGGATCACCATCGGCAGACATCCGCCTGTCGGAGAACTTCCGTATTTTTCGTAGATCAGCTGCTGCTCTTCCTGCATCTTGAGCATGGATGCCTGATCTCTTTTTCCTGCATATTTTTTCTGCAGTTTTTGAATTTCCGGCATCATCACAGACTGCATTTTTGAAAATTTCTGCTGTTTGATCGTCAGCGGGATCATCAATGTATAAATAATAATTGTAAACAGAATAATACATATTCCGATATTCTGAATTCCAAATAAATTCAGAAAATTATAGATTGCATCCATGAGCTTACCAAACACCCATGCAATCTGTCCGACAATCGGCCAGTCTGCCGCTGTCGCAGCGATTAAACCAAATTCCATCTTTTATCCTCCTTAAGGTACCGGATCATATCCGCCTTTTGCAAATGGATTGCACCGCAGAATCCTCCAGACGGTCAGGGCAAGTCCCTTAACTGCACCGTATTTTTCAATTGCCTCAATCCCATACTGGGAGCAGGTCGGCGTATAAATACAGTGATACGTCGTCTTCAAACCGGATAAATACTTCTGATAAAACCGTATCATCCCTATCAAAATCTTCTTCATCTGCGTCACTTCCTTTGAAATCATGCATATATATTATGAAGTTTTCCCAGGTGGATGAGCGCGCTTTCTATATCATGATAACTTCTCTCTTTTGCGCCTGCTCTTGCAATCACTACTAAGTCAAATCCACATTGGAAATGTTCTTCTTGAAGTCGATAGCTCTCTCGAATAAGCCTTGTAAGATGATGTCTCACAACGCTGTTTCCTACTTTTTTACTGACTGAAATCCCCAAACGATTTTTGTCCATCCCATTTTCTCTGATATACAGTACCAGATATCGGTTGGCATAGGATTTCCCATTTTTATATACGACTTGAAAATCTTTATTTTTCTTTAAAGATTCGGAAAATTTCATCGATAACCTCTTTTTAGCAGCTCTTTCCCCTGGAAATACTGCACTTTTTTATAGAAGAAAAGGCCACATATATGCGGCCTAAGCTGATAACTGTTTTCTTCCTTTTGCTCTTCTGGCAGCTAAAACTTTTCTTCCGCCTGGTGTGCTCATTCTTGCTCTGAATCCGTGAACTTTTGCTCTGGATCTTTTCTTTGGCTGAAATGTCATTTTCATTGGTACATACACCTCCTTGTGGTTGATATACTTATTATAAAGTATTTACAATATTTGCCTCTTTTTTTCGTATCTCTACTATATATAGTGTTTATATAGTACTACTGCTGATAAACAGAAAGACACTGCTCTTAATTATATGCAAAAAAGCCCATAAAGTCAAGCATTAGCAGCGAAAATACTAAAATATAGTTTTTCACATATTTTTTTAGAAATTTTTTTATTACCGCTTTTTTTCACACCTGTTCCTTTTATTTTTTTAGTTATCCAAATCTTTTCCACAGAATTATCTACATTTCTGTTTCTTCGCTCATTTCTTTTCCCATATTCTCAAACGCCTTATATTTCCTGAGATTTTCACTTTTTTGTTTCATTTACAAATTTCCCTGATTTTCACCAAATTTCGAGTTTCCACATTATCTACATTTTTCTTACCCACAGTAAGAGGATTTATCCACAGTTATTCACATTTTGTGGATAACTTTATCCAAATTTGTGGATAAACCAGCAAAACAGTGTAGAAAACCACTGGATATTGTGTAGATAGCCTGTAGAAAAATTTTTATTTCTCTTTAAGTTTCCCTTTTTATCGGCGTTGATAGTGTTTAAAAAGTTTTCCACATTATCAACAAAGTTTTCCACCTATCAAATTGTTTCCTGTTATTTTTACATTGCTTCTATTTTCATTTTGATGTAGAATGTAGTTGAGATACTCTGCTTATCTCTCATTTTATATTAATTAGGAGTTTACCATTGATGAACATTGTAGAAGAAAACTGGGAGCAGATTTTGAATAAGATGAAACTAGAATATTGCTCATCCAATATTTCGTACAATACGTGGATCGCACCACTTACCGTTTACGAAGTAACCGATGACACCGTCTATATTCTTGTAAAATTACGTGCCAGCCTGGAGCACATTGAAGAAAAATACCTGCTTCCTTTTAAAGTATGTATTGCAGAAGTCACAGGATACGAATATGAAGTCTCTTTCGTGACTGACGATCATGTTGTCATCCAGGAAAAAAAAGATACGGCAGTAAAAAAACAGCAGTCAAATGCGATTTTCGAACAGGCCAACCTGAATCCAAAATACACATTTGATACTTTTGTTGTAGGAAGCAATAACAATTTTGCTCATGCTGCATCCCTTGCTGTTGCGGATTCTCCGGGTGAGATTTACAATCCTCTCTTCCTCTACGGAGGTGTAGGACTTGGAAAAACCCACCTGATGCACTCCATTGCTCATTTTATTCTGGAAAAGGATCCGACGAAAAAAGTCCTCTATGTAACCAGTGAGACTTTTACGAATGAACTAATCGATGCTTTGAAAATAGGTAAAAACGGAAATGAACTTGCGATGACGACATTCCGTGAAAAATACAGAAATAATGATGTTCTGCTCATTGACGATATCCAGTTTATCATCGGAAAAGAAAGTACACAGGAAGAATTTTTCCATACATTCAACCATCTTCATGTTTCCGGAAAGCAGATCATCATCTCCAGTGATAAACCTCCAAAAGATATCGAGACTCTGGAGGCACGTCTGCGTACCCGGTTTGAATGGGGACTGATCGCGGACATCTCCTCTCCGGACTATGAGACCAGAATGGCCATTCTCCGGAAAAAAGAAGAACTGGACGGACTGGAGCGATACCACATTCCGGATGAGGTCATGCAGTATATTGCCAATAATATTACATCCAACATCCGTGAACTGGAAGGCTCTTTGAACAAACTCATCGCGCTTGCCAACCTGGAGAACAAGCCGATCGATATTCCCCTGGCTGCAGAAGCCTTAAAGGATATGATTTCTCCGAATAATACACGGGAAATTACACCTGAGCTCATTATCGAGGTCGTTTCTGACCACTTTAATGTACCTGCTGCCGAGTTAAAAGGTAAAAAACGAAACGCTGAGATCGTTCTGCCTCGTCAGATTGTTATGTATCTCTGCCGTAAAATGACCGATACCCCGTTAAAGACCATCGGTCTGATTCTTGGCGGCAAAGATCATGCCTCCGTCAGCCATGGTGTCAAGAAGATTGAACATGATGTAAAGACGGATGAGGCTTTGAACAATACCGTTAACATCATTAAGAAAAAACTGAACCCCATTTAATTTGGAGTTTATACAGAACTATTATGAATCTAAACGTTTATTTTCTGAGGGTTTTTTGACCCTCAGATTCTTTCCGTTTAAGTGTGGATAATTCTGTGGAAATGCTGTGGATTATAGTGTTAATAAAATAATTTCTCAAGGAGGCAGTAAAAGTTATACAAACACCGTCCCCTTGTTTTCCATACTGTTTCTACAGACTTATGAAAGTGGACAACCCCTTGATTTATAAGGCTTTGAAGCATTTATCAACATATCCACACCCCCTACGGCGGCTAAGGCGGAAAACTTTTATATTTCTCTTTATAAGATTCGGCTGCTGAAAGTTTTCCACTACAAATCATATTTCACAAATTCGAAAGGAGATTATCAACAGATGAGAATCGTATGTACGAAATCCAATCTTGTAAAAGGAGTCAGTATTGTTTCTAAAGCTGTTCCTTCTAAAACAACAATGCCTATCTTAGAATGTATTTTAGTTGACGCATCGACAGATGTTATTAAGTTGACAGCAAATGATATGGAACTTGGAATTGAAACCCGAATTGAAGGTGATATTTTAGAAAGAGGTATCATCGCATTAAATGCTAAGATTTTTTCGGAAATTGTAAGAAAGCTTCCGGACAGTGATGTTGTAATCGAAACAACATCTGACAATCAGACTCTGATCACCTGTGAAAAAGCAAAATTCAATATTGCAGCACAGTCCGGAGAAGATTTTTCATACCTTCCTGTAATAGAGAAAGAAGATTACATTACTGTCTCAGAATTCACATTAAAAGAAGTGATTCGTCAGACAATTTTCTCCATCGCAGATAATGATACAAATAAGATGATGACGGGTGAATTGTTTGAAATTGAAGGTAACATACTGAAAGTTGTCTCACTAGATGGTCACAGAATCTCAATTCGTAAGATAGAATTAAAAGAAAATTACGCTCAGAAGAAGGTCATTGTCCCTGGAAAAACGCTTCAGGAAATCAGCAAGATCATTGGTGGAGAGGCGGAAGCACTGGTTGATATTTCTTTCACAAAGAATCATATCGTATTTGAATTTGACAAAACAGTTGTTGTATCTCGTTTGATCGAAGGAGAATATTTTAAAATCGATCAGATGTTATCCAGTGACTATGAAACAAAAGTCAGAATCCATAAAAAAGAACTTCTAGACTGTATTGACCGTGCCACCCTGCTTATCAAAGAGGGAGACAAAAAACCGATCATTATCGATATCAAAGACGGAACGATGGAATTAAAGATCAAATCCCAGATCGGTTCTATGGATGAAACTATTTTTATTACCAAAGAAGGAAAAGACTTGCTCATTGGATTTAACCCGAAATTCCTGATTGATGCTCTTCGTGTCATTGACGATGAGGAAGTGGATCTGTATTTTATGAACGCGAAAGCTCCGTGTTTCATCAAAGATGAGAATCAGAGCTATATTTATCTGATCCTTCCGGTAAATTTTAACGCAGTTGCGTAGAAAGTAGAGTGCATATGGAAACAATTAAATTAAGAGAAACAGATGAGTTTATTAAGCTTGGTCAGGCATTAAAGGCAGCAGGACTGGTAGAATCAGGAGTCGAAGCCAAGGAAGTTATTCAGGATGGAATGGTCACGGTAAACGGAGAGGTTGACACAAGAAGAGGCAGAAAATTATATCCGGGAGATACTGCTTCATTTGACGGACAGGAAATAAAAATTGAAAAATAACGAAAAAACGTGTAAAATAGTTACATATTGATGGAGAAATTATGGTTATCAAATCTTTAAAGCTCAAAAATTACAGGAATTATGAATTACTGGATATGACATTTGATTCAAAGACAAATATCCTGTATGGAGACAATGCCCAGGGAAAGACCAATATCCTTGAGGCATTGTATTTGTCGGGTACGACAAAATCCCACAGAGGGACAAAAGACAGAGATTTGATACAGTTCGGCAGAGAGGAATCACATCTGGAGACGATCGTAGAGAAAAAGGGGATGGAATTCCAGATTGATATGCATCTCAAAAAGAACAGTCCAAAAGGAATCGCAATCAATAAAATTCCAATTCGAAAAGCAAGTGAGTTGTTTGGAATTGTACATTTTGTCTTTTTTTCTCCGGAGGACCTCAATATTATCAAAGACGGACCTGCCGGCAGAAGAAGATTTATCGATCTGGAGTTATCTCAGATCGACAAAGTATATCTGAGCAATTTATCAAATTATAATCGAATCATCAATCAGAGAAATTCTCTGTTAAAAGAGCTTTATCATCAGGATCACTTAATGGATACGCTGGATATCTGGGATATGCAGCTTGCTGAGTATGGGACAAAAGTGATCGAGAGCCGAAAACAATTTATCAGGCAGGTCAATCAGATCATTGCCGACATACATTACAGGCTGACAGGCGGGAGAGAGCGGATTGAACTGTCTTATGAGAGCAGTCTTGGAAGTCTTTCTCTGGAGCAGGCTTTGAAAAAAAACCGGGAGAGAGACATTCGGATGAAAAGCACTTCTGTCGGTCCGCACAGGGATGATTTGTGCTTTTTATCAGGTGATCTGGATATTCGCAAATTCGGCTCACAGGGGCAGCAGAGGACAGCAGCACTGTCGTTAAAACTGTCTGAGATCGAACTGGTGAAAGAAGTGATCAAAGATACACCGATTTTATTATTAGACGATGTATTGTCTGAACTGGACAAGCACAGGCAAAACTATTTATTAGACAGTATTCATGATATACAGACCGTGATTACATGTACTGGGCTGGATGAGTTTGTGAATCATCGATTTTCTATAAATAAAATTTTCCGTGTAAGCAGCGGAAGTGTGACAAAAGAAAACTAGGAGGTTTTTAAATGGGTGCAACAGGTACTGAATTTGATGCAGAATATGGAGCAGACCAGATCCAAATATTAGAGGGACTGGAAGCAGTAAGAAAAAGACCGGGAATGTATATTGGAAGCACTTCTGCAAGAGGACTTCATCATCTGGTATATGAGATTGTAGACAATGCGGTAGATGAGGCATTGGCTGGATATTGTGATACGATTAATGTGAGTATCAATCCGGACAATTCTGTGACGGTCGTTGACAACGGACGAGGAATCCCGGTTGGATTAAACCACAAGGCAGGGATTCCTGCGGTAGAGGTTGTATTTACGATTCTTCACGCCGGCGGAAAATTCGGCGGAGGAGGATACAAAGTATCCGGAGGTCTGCACGGAGTAGGTGCGTCCGTTGTAAACGCACTCTCTGTATGGCTTGAAGTTGAGATCTACAACGAAGGAAAAATTTACAAACAGCGATATGAACGCGGAAAGACGATGTATTCGTTAAAAGTAGTCGGTGAATGTGATCCGGATAAAACCGGAACAAAAGTTACATTTCTTCCGGATGGCGAGATCTTTGAAGAGACTGTATTTGAATACGATGTATTAAAGCAGAGACTGCGTGAGATGGCATTTCTCACAAAAGGGCTGAAGATTATTCTGCAGGATCTTCGTGAAGAAGAAATCAGAGAGCATACATTTCATTACGAGGGTGGAATCAAAGAGTTTGTCACTTATCTGAACAAAAGCAAGACACCTTTGTATGACCAGATCATTTATTGTGAAGGCGAAAAAGACGGAGTAGTTGTCGAGATGGCCATGCAGCATAACGACTCCTACAGTGACAATACGTATGGATTTGTAAACAATATTACAACTCCGGAAGGGGGAACTCATATTGAGGGATTCAGAAAGGCATTGACGAAGACCTTTAATGAGTATGCCAGAAAGAATAAACTGCTCAAGGACAATGAGCCGAATCTGTCAGGTGATGACATTCGTGAAGGTCTGACAGCGATTGTCAGTGTTAAGATCGGAGAGCCGCAGTTTGAGGGTCAGACCAAGCAGAAGCTCGGAAACAGTGAAGCGCGTGGAGCAGTGGACAACATTGTCAGCACTCAGCTTGAGATTTTCCTGGAGCAGAATCCGTCTGTCGCAAAACAGACAGTAGAGAAATCTCTGATGGCACAAAGAGCAAGAGAAGCAGCAAGAAAGGCCAGAGATCTGACCAGAAGAAAATCAGCTCTGGAGGGGATGTCCCTGCCTGGAAAACTGGCGGATTGTTCAGACAAAAATCCGGAAAACTGTGAGATCTACATCGTCGAGGGAGATTCAGCGGGTGGTTCTGCAAAGACAGCGAGACAGCGTGCGACACAGGCGATCCTTCCACTGAGAGGAAAAATCCTGAATGTAGAAAAAGCAAGGCTGGATAAGATTTACGCCAATGCGGAGATCAAGGCTATGATCACGGCGTTTGGAACAGGAATTCATGAGGATTTTGATATTTCCAAGCTGCGGTATCATAAGATTATTATCATGACTGATGCCGATGTGGATGGTGCGCATATCAGCACCCTGCTTCTGACATTTTTATATCGTTTTATGCCGGATCTGATCAGAGAAGGCTATGTGTATCTGGCACAGCCGCCGCTGTATAAGCTGGAAAAAAATAAAAAAGTCTGGTATGCATACAGTGATGAGGAATTAAATGAGATTCTTACAGAAGTAGGACGTGACAGCAATAATAAGATTCAGCGTTATAAAGGTCTTGGTGAAATGGATGCGGATCAGCTCTGGGAGACAACAATGGATCCGGAGCATCGTGTACTTTTGAGGGTGACTATGGATGACGAGACATCTTCCGAACTGGATCTGACATTTACTACACTGATGGGAGACAAGGTAGAACCAAGACGAGAGTTCATTGAAGAAAATGCCAGATTTGTTAAAAATCTGGATATATAGAATTGCAATACACTTAAAAAACAAGGAGAAGGAACATGGAAGATAATATTTTTGATAAAGTCCATGAAGTTGACCTGAAAAAGACAATGGAGACTTCCTATATCGACTATGCGATGAGCGTTATCGCATCCCGTGCCCTGCCGGATGTCAGAGACGGATTAAAGCCGGTACAGAGAAGAATCCTGTATTCAATGATCGAGCTGAATAATGGACCTGACAAGCCGCATCGTAAATGTGCGCGTATTGTTGGTGATACAATTTATGGAGCACTGGTAAATCTGGCACAGGAATGGTCTACGAGATATCCTCTGGTTGACGGACACGGGAACTTTGGGTCTGTAGACGGTGATGGCGCTGCTGCCATGCGATATACAGAGGCACGTCTGAGCAAGATTTCCATGGAGATGACTGCTGACATCAATAAAAATACCGTAGATTTTGCACCGAACTTTGACGAGACAGAGAAAGAACCGACAGTTCTTCCGGCCAGATTCCCGAATCTTCTGGTAAACGGAACATCCGGTATTGCAGTCGGAATGGCAACGAACATTCCGCCGCATAACCTGCGTGAAATCATTGGCGCGGTCGTGAAGATCATTGACGACCAGATCGATGAAAACGGAGAGACAAGTATTGATGATATTTTAAAGATCGTCAAAGGACCGGATTTTCCAACCGGAGCAGAGATTCTCGGAACAAGAGGAATTGAAGAAGCATACCGCACAGGACGCGGTAAGATCCGTGTGCGTGCGATTACCAATATTGAACCAATGGCAAACGGTAAGAACAGGATTATCGTAACGGAGCTGCCATACATGGTAAATAAAGCCCGACTGATCGAGAAGATCGCAGAGTTGGTACGTGATAAAAAGGTAGATGGGATCACCGATTTAAGCGATCAGTCCAGCCGTGAGGGAATGCGCATCTGTATCGAATTGAGAAGAGATGTCAATCCGAATGTAATTTTAAACCAGCTTTATAAACATACACAGCTGCAGGATACCTTCGGTGTGATCATGCTGGCTTTAGTCAACAATGAGCCAAAAGTCATGAATATCCTGGATATGCTGAAGCATTATCTGAAGCACCAGGAAGAGGTTGTGACGAGAAGAACACAGTATGAGCTGAACAGAGCAGAAGAGCGTGCTCATATTTTACAGGGATTACTGATTGCACTGGATAACATTGATGAGGTAATCCGGATTATCCGCGGATCTAAGAATGTTCAGACTGCGAAGGAAGAGTTGATGGCCAGATTTGACCTGACAGAAGTACAGGCAAGTGCGATCGTAGATATGCGTCTGCGTGCACTGACAGGTCTGGAGCGTGAGAAGCTGGAAGCAGAGTACGAAGAACTGATGAAGAAGATCGGGGAATTAAAAGCGATTCTTGCGGACAGAAAACTGCTTCTTGGTGTGATCAAAAAGGAGATTCTTGTCATTTCCGAAAAATATGGAGATGAGAGAAGAACATCCATCGGATTTGATGAGTTTGATATTTCCATGGAAGATCTGATCCCAAGAGAAAATGTGGTGATCACCATGACAAAAATGGGATACATTAAGAGAATGTCCATGGATACATTCAAGAGTCAGAACCGAGGCGGAAAAGGAATCAAAGGAATGCAGATCCTGGATGATGACTATATCAAGGAACTGTTTATTACGACAACACATCACTATATCATGTTCTTTACAAATACAGGACGTGTGTACCGTCTGAAAGGCTATGAGATTCCGGAAGCAAGCAGAACTGCGCGCGGTACTGCAATCATCAATCTGCTGCAGTTGATGCCGGATGAGAAGATCACAGCAATGATTCCAATCCGGGAGTACGAGGATGGACAGTATCTGTTGATGGCAACAGAAAAAGGTCTTGTGAAAAAGACTCCGATTAAAGATTATGCAAATGTCAGAAAGACCGGACTGGCTGCGATCGTTCTCAGAGAAGATGATAAACTGATCGAAGTGAAGATTACAGATGATGAACAGGATGTGATCCTGGTTACAAAATACGGTATGTGTATCCGGTTTAGTGAGAAGGATGTGCGTCCGACAGGCCGTGTTTCTATGGGAGTGCGTGGCATGAACCTTGGAGATCATGATGAAGTAATCGGAATGCAGATCAGCGATCAAGGAAAATATCTGCTCATTGCATCTGAAAAAGGTATGGGCAAACTGACAGATATGGATGAATTTACAAGACAGAACCGTGGAGGAAAAGGTGTAAAATGCTATAAGATCACGGAAAAAACAGGCGATGTGGTTGGTATGAAGGCGGTCGATGAAGACAGCGAGATCATGATGATCAATACGGAAGGAATCGTGATCCGTATGAAGTGTTCCGACATTTCTGTATACGGACGAATCACATCCGGTGTAAAACTGATCAATCTGCCTGAGAATGAAAAAGTTGCAAGTATCGCAAAAGTAAGAAAAGCATCTGCAGAGATCGATGGAGAAGAAATCGAAATTTCTGAGGATGAGGAAGAGACAGACGTTCCAATAGAAGAATAAAGAGAAAGAGCCTTCGCATGATATGCGGAGGTTTTTTTTAAAACGAATAATCAGATAAAATATAAAAAAATAAAGAATATAAAGAAAATATAGATAAAAACAGTAAATTATAGTATAATAAAGAAAAAAGAACCATACAACAAAATAAAGTGCACACAAAGGAAACCAGAAAACCAATGATTAAAATGAAATCAGGGAGAGGAGCGTGAGATTATGAAAAAGGCAAAGAGTTGGCTGGCACTACCTTTAGCAGTTTGTATGTTTGCAGTTATGATTTTTTCAGTTGCAGAGGCGGCGGAAACAAGTGATGAAAATCCGGCTGAGGGAAGACAAGAGATTACGATCATCAATACAAATCATATAACCTGGCCGGTCATCGGAGAAATGCCGTCATATGAATTAGAGGTTCCTGCCGGTGCACACTATTTTATCAATATGGTTGAATGGACGACGAAGAACGGAGAAAACACGTTACTGTCAACAGATAAATTTGAGGAAGGTGAGTATGAGCTTCATGTAACATATGAAGCAAAAGAAGGATATCAATTCGCAGCGCCGGAGCTGATTACTGTGCTTCCTGGAAATGAAGTACAGGGAACACCAAAGGTCGAAGAATCAGAGAATGGGTGGTATCGGATTGTAACATTCTCGTTCACGGCAAGACAGTCAGAAAAGCATCAGCACGATATGTTGGTGGTTCAGGAAAAACTACCGACATGTACAGAAGCCGGATATAAAGCCTGCTATCAGTGTCAGTCCTGCAAAAAGCTGTATCTCGACAAGGCGGGAACAGAGGAGACAACGGTAGAAGAGATTACGCTTCCTCCGACGGGACATCAGTATAAAGACGGTATCTGTACCATTTGCCAGGCAAAAGATCCGGATTATGTAGAACCGCACAAACATAGTCTGATCCGGGTTCCAGAAAAGCAGGCAACATGTACAGAAGCCGGAAATAGAGCATACTACCGGTGTGATACTTGTGAAAAATTATATCTGGATAAAGATGGAAAGAACGAAACAACACTGGAGAAGGTGACGATTGCAGTAACAGGACACATATATCGTGATGGAAGATGTGTAGTATGTAAAGCCCTGGTTCCAGCAGTCAAGACTGGTGATTTTGATAACGACTATGCAAAATGGGTGATTGGACTGCTGATCTCACTCAACATTATTGTAGGAGCGATCATTTATCGAAAATCAAGAAAAATAGGATAACTGGATTGTATCACCCCCTTCCCGAAAGAGAGCCGGAACCTCAAAAGAGAGCATCCGGCTCTCTTTTTTTGTTTCAATTTTGAAGGAACTATACTATAATACTGGATAGTGAAAACAGAAACCTGATGATTGTAAAAAATTCTAGGAGGCATTATGATTCGTACAATTGATGTGAGAGAAATCTCAAAAAATATCAAAGAAATGTGTATTGAAGCAAACCACTATCTGTCAAAAGATATGGACACAGCAATGAAACAGGCGGAGCAGGACGAAAAATCACCGCTTGGAAAACAGATATTGGGACAGCTGCAGGAAAATTTAAAAATTGCGGCTGATGATATGATTCCAATCTGTCAGGATACCGGAATGGCAGTTATATTTCTGGAAATCGGGCAGGATGTGCATCTGGAGGGTGGCCTTCTGGAAGAGGCAGTCAATGAAGGGGTCAGACAGGGGTACACAGAAGGTTTTTTAAGAAAATCTGTGGTAAAAGATCCATTAATCCGTGAAAATACAAAAGATAATACACCGGCAGTGCTCCATACCAAAATCGTTGCAGGAGATAAGGTGAAGATAAAAGTAGCACCAAAAGGATTTGGAAGCGAAAATATGAGCCGTGTATTTATGTTGAAGCCGGCAGAAGGTATTGAGGGAGTAAAACATGCGATTCTGACGGCAGTCAGGGACGCCGGTCCGAATGCCTGTCCTCCGATGGTAGTTGGAGTAGGAATCGGGGGAACCTTTGAAAAATGTGCGCTGATGGCAAAAGAAGCTCTGACAAGAGAAGTGGGGGTACATTCTGACATTCCATATGTAAAAGACATGGAAGAGGAGATGCTTGTGAAAATCAATAGCCTTGGAATCGGACCCGGCGGGCTTGGAGGAACAACTACTGCGCTTGCAGTTAATATCAATACATATCCGACACATATTGCAGGGCTTCCGGTAGGAATCAATATCTGCTGTCATGTAAACAGACATGTCGTTCGTGAACTTTAAAAGAAAAACAGAAAGGAAAGCATTATGGAAAGACATTTGCAGGCTCCGATTTCAAAAGAAGAATTAAAAACTCTGAAATCAGGAGATTATGTATATATTACAGGAACTATTTATACAGCGCGGGATGCTGCGCATAAAAGAATGTATGAAACACTGCAGAATCAGGAAAATCTTCCGATTGATATCCAGGATCAGATTATCTATTATATGGGACCGTCTCCGGCAAGGGAAGGACGTCCTATCGGTTCTGCAGGTCCGACAACGGCCAGCCGCATGGATAAATATACACCACAGCTTCTGGATCTTGGGATGGGTGCGATGATCGGAAAAGGAAAAAGAACACAGGATGTGATTGATGCTGTAATCAGAAATGGTGCAGTCTATTTTGCGGCAGTAGGAGGCGCAGGAGCGTTGCTGTCAAAATGTATCACAAAATCAGAAGTTGTTGCATATGATGATCTGGGGACAGAAGCAATTCGAAAGCTTCAGGTAGAAAACTTTCCGGTAATCGTTGTCATAGACAGTGAGGGCAATAATTTATATGAAAGTGCAATCAAAGAGTATTGCACCTATAAAAATGAGTAATTTCAGGAGCAGAAAAAATGAAACGTATTTTATTAATGGTGTTTCGGAATATCTTACTGGTTCCGTACATGTGGATCAAATTGTGTCACAGAGCGGCACACCCGGAAAACTATACACTGGAAGAACATGTTAAGTTTTTAAAGTGGATTGTTTTTCGTGCCAACAAAGGCGGAAATGTAAAAATAGAAGAACATGGTGCAGAAAATCTTCCAAAAGAGAACGGATTTATGTTTTTTCCGAACCATCAGGGAATGTATGATGTGCTGGCTATATTAGACGCATGTCCATATCCGTTTTCTGTAGTAGCCAAAAAAGAAGTAAAGGATGTTCCGTTTTTAAAGCAGGTCTTTTCCTGTATGCATGCATATATGATAGACCGGGAAGATATCAGGCAGTCTATGCAGGTGATCATTGATGTATCAAAGGAAGTTCAAAATGGAAAGAACTATCTGATTTTTGCCGAGGGAACCCGTTCTAAAAATGGAAATCAGATCGGCTCCTTCAAAGGCGGAAGCTTTAAAGCTGCAACCAAAGCAAAATGTCCGATTGTTCCGGTTGCATTGATTGATTCTTTTAAACCATTCGATACGAAAACAATCAGTCAGGTTACGGTACAGGTACACTTTTTAGAACCGCTGTATTATGAAGAATACAAAAATATGAAAACTACGGAGATTGCAGAGATCGTACATGACCGTATCCAGAAAATAATTGATGAAAATTGTCCGGAAAGGGCTGAAATACAATGACATTAACACAGTTAAAATATGCGATCACTGTTGCACATGCCAGATCTATGAATGAAGCGGCGAGAAGACTGTTTATTTCCCAGCCGAGCTTATCCTCAGCAATCAAAGAACTGGAGACAGAAATCGGGATTGATCTGTTTCGAAGAACCAACAGAGGCGTGTCTGTTACGCCGGAGGGCGAGGAATTTATCGGGTATGCCAGGCAGGTTGTGGAGCAGTACCAGCTGATCGAATCCAAATACGTGGAAAAAGAAAATCAAAAAAAGAAATTCAGCGTATCAATGCAGCACTATACATTTGCAGTAAATGCCTTTGTAGAGATGGTGAGACAGTTCGGCATGGAAGAATACGAGTTTGCTGTTCATGAAACAAAAACATATGACGTGATTCAGGACGTTAAGAATTTCAAAAGTGAGATCGGGATTCTGTATGTCAATGAGTTTAACCGGAAAGTACTGACAAAATTATTCCATGAGTGTAATCTTGAATTTCATGAACTTCTTAAGTGCAGTATTTATGTGTATATGTGGAAAGGACATCCCTGGGCAAATCGGAAAGAAATTGAACTGGAAGAGCTAAATGAATACCCTTGTCTGTCTTTTGAACAAGGGACGTACAATTCCTTTTATTTTGCAGAAGAAGTGCTGAGTACATTTGAATATAAGCAGCTGATCAAGGTAGATGATCGGGCGACGATTCTGAATTTTATGGTAGGATTGAATGGATATACCTTATGTTCCGGTATCATCTGCGAGGAACTTAACGGGGAAGAGTATTGTGCAGTAAAGCTGAAATCAGATGAAGTGATGACCATTGGATACTTGGTCAGAAGCGGAGTTGCAATCAGTCCACTCGGGAAAAAATATCTGGAAGAAATATCAAAATATAAAGACAAAACGTTGGATATCAATTAAAATATCACAGCCAGTAATAGGAAAAAACTATTACTGGCTGTATTTTTTTAGAATTAACACATTTCCAACTAAAATGATATAGTTAAATACATCCCAAACAGAATAAGGGAAAACGAATAAAAAATGGAAGGAAAAAGCAATGGCGGAAATTAAAATTGAAAATGTGTCCAAAACATATTCTTCCAAAGAAGGAACTGTTCAGGCGTTAAAAAATGTAAGCCTGACAATAAGATCAGGAGAAATTTACGGAATTATCGGAATGTCAGGAGCAGGAAAAAGTACATTGGTACGATGTATGAACTTTCTGGAGCAGCCTACATCCGGAAATGTATTGATAAAAGGACGTGCATTGGGCGGGCTGAAAGAGAAAGAACTGAGAAAGCAAAGAGAACAGATTGGAATGATCTTTCAGCATTTTAATCTTCTGATGCAGAAATCAGTACTGGAAAATGTGTGTTTTCCGATGTATATCCAGGGCAAAAAGAAAAAGGAAGCAAGAGAAAAAGCGGAAGAACTTCTGGAAATCGTAGGATTGAAGGAAAAAGCAAATGCATTTCCTTCTCAATTATCAGGTGGTCAAAAACAGAGAGTTGCAATTGCAAGAGCACTTGCAACATCGCCTAAAATCTTGTTATGTGATGAAGCTACAAGCGCTTTGGATCCACAGACAACAGCATCGATTCTGGAATTGTTACAGGAAATCAACCGGAAATTTAATATTACGATCGTGATCATTACCCATCAGATGTCTGTGGTCAGAAAAATCTGTTCTCATGTAGCGATCATGAAATCAGGAGAAATTGTGGAGACAGGAAGTGTGTCCGAGATATTCAGTCATCCAAAATCAGATGTGGCAAGAGAATTAATCCGAAAAGATGAAGGAGATGATATCAGCAGAGCAGAATCTTCCGGCAATACAAAAGATCTGATTCAGAGCGGCAGAAAAGTACGAATTGTATTTTCAGAAAATTCGGCGTTCCAGCCAGTGATCGCTAATATGATCTTAAAGTTCCGGGAACCGGTCAACATTCTGCGGGCAGACACAAGAAATATCGGAGGTGTTGCAAAAGGCGAAATGATTCTGGAGTTTGCAGGAGACAGCAGACAGGCAGAGGAAATGCAGAACTATTTAAAAACATGTGGCATTGAACTGGAGGAGGTGACGGATGATGTGGAGTGAAGACGTGATCTTAATGATTTTAAATGGAATAAAAGAAACTTTATATATGACACTGGCATCTACGATTCTGGGATATGTCTTTGGTCTCCCAATGGGAATCTGCCTGGCAGTATCAGATAAAGACGGTTTGAAACCGAATGCAGTGTTATATAAGATATTAGATCTTATTTCAAACATTGTGAGAAGCATCCCGTTTCTGATTCTTTTAATCCTTGTGATACCGCTCACGAGATTGCTCGTGGGGCAAAGCTACGGATCATCAGCAACCATTGTTCCACTGGTGGTGGCAGCAGTGCCGTTTATTGCAAGAATGGTGGAATCTTCGGCTAAAGAAGTGGATGAGGGAGTGATTGAGGCTGCAAAAGCAATGGGAGCAGGAAATTTCACGATTATCACCAGGGTTCTTCTCGTAGAAGCAAGAACATCTCTGATCACAGGAGCGACAATTGCAATAGGAACGATCCTCGGATACTCAGCTATGGCAGGAACTGTAGGCGGCGGTGGACTGGGAGATATCGCCATCCGTTATGGATATTATCGATATCAGTCTGAAATCATGATCGTGACAGTTGTTCTGCTTGTGATACTGGTTCAGATTTTCCAGTCGGCGGGAATGAAAGCTGCATCTGTACTGGATAAAAGAAAATAGAAAAACAGCAAAAACAAAAGGGAAAAGGAGAGAGAATATGAAAAAGGTAACAGCAATTATATTAACAGGGATCTTAACATTAGGAGTACTGACAGGATGCCAAAGTAATTCAAAAGCAGAGGAGAAAGGCAGCAGTGAAGATGCAAAGACGATTAAAGTAGCAGCATCTGCAACTCCACACGCTGAAATATTGGAACAGGCAAAATCGATTCTGAAAAAAGAAGGATATCAGCTGGAAGTGACAGTGTTTGATGACTATGTGCAGCCAAATGAAGTTGTAGAGAGCGGAGAATTTGATGCAAACTATTTCCAGCATGTGCCATATCTGGAAAGTTTCAACGAGGAAAAAGGAACTCATCTGGTAGATGCAGGAGATATCCATTATGAGCCATTTGGAATTTATCCAGGAACAAAAAAGAGTCTGGATGAAATTTCCGAAGGTGATAAAATCGCAGTGCCAAATGATACGACAAATGAAGCCAGAGCATTGCTTCTCTTACAGGACAATGGAATTATCACATTAAAAGACGGGGCAGGACTCAATGCAACAGTAAATGATATTGAAGAAAATCCATATAATGTAGAAATTGTAGAACTGGAAGCTGCACAGGTAGCAAGAGTGACCGGAGAAACTGCATATGTAGTACTAAATGGAAACTATGCGCTGGAAGCAGGATATTCTGTAGCCAAAGATGCGCTTGCATATGAAAAATCAGATTCTGAGGCTGCAAAAACATATGTAAACATTATTGCAGTAAAAGAGGGAAATGAAAAAGAGGAAAAGATACAGGCTCTTGTAAAGGCATTGAAATCAGATGAGATTAAAGAATATATCGAAAAAACCTATGACGGAGCTGTGATTCCTTTTGAATAAGCACGACAATTGCACATGAAAATGGAACACTAAGGGCGGACATAACAACAAATCAAAGAAAAATAAAAAAGTTTGAATTTAGACATTGACATTGTGACAACAGTCTAGTATAATCACATATGCACTGTTGGTGCACAACTGAATAAATGCTGTAAGATATTACAGAAATTCAGGCGAGGAGAAATACTCAAGAGGCTGAAGAGGCGCCCCTGCTAAGGGTGTAGGTCGGGCA
>OHBY01000284.1_pt1 | contig 33420 bp, 30 predicted proteins | sample 1577531 | NCBI WGS metagenome assembly OHBY01 (sample SAMEA3879564, study PRJEB24766) | human gut metagenome | biome: human-associated habitat; feature: feces | place: USA | collected 1985/1987 | reverse complement strand
TGTATAATACAGAGTCAGCGGAAAGAATATCGGTTACTGTTCACACGGGAGTGAACAGTAAAGATATCGCAACATTAAACGGAACAAGAAAAAGGAGAGCTATAGACAATGGAACAAAAGAAGATTGATCGTATCAATGAATTATATAAAAAATCAAAAGCGGAAGGACTCACTCCGGAAGAAGCGAAAGAACAGAAGATTCTTCGTAAAGAATATATGGAACTTATCCGAGTGAACTTAAGAAGCCAGCTGAACAATATTGACATGGAACAAAAAGATGGAAGTATTGTTAATCTTGGTGAGAAGTATGGCGAAAAATATATGAACAAGAAAGGAAACTAGGATCATGTTACAGAATTTACCACAGGATCCTGTCATCCTTCTGAGCGTCATAAATACAAAGCTCAGAGATTTTTATCCATCACTGGATCAGTTATGTAAAGAGATGGAAGTGAATAAAAAAGAACTTACAGATAAATTAGATCTGATTGACTATGCTTATGATGCATCTTGCAATCAGTTTGTATAAAGGAAATGAGAATGAAAGAGATAATTGAAAATGTAAAACTGGTGGAGAATGCACCATTGGAAGAACCTTCCCGTCAGTATTATTTTATGGAAAAAGCAAAAGAATATGTTGCTAAAATGTCAGAGGAACTGGGACGCCCATTAGTCTGTGCTACCGTGACATTCGGTTGTCAGATGAACGCCCGCGACTCTGAAAAATTACTTGGAGTTCTAAAGGAAGTCGGTTATGTAGAAGGAACAGATGAAGAGACAGCAGACTTTGTCATCTACAACACCTGTACTGTCCGCGAGAATGCAAACCTTCGTGTCTATGGTCGTCTCGGACAGCTTGGCGCAATGAAGAAAAAGAATCCTCATAAGATGATCGCACTTTGCGGCTGTATGATGCAGGAACCGGAAGTTATCGAAAAGTTAAAAAAGAGCTACCGCTTTGTTGACCTTATTTTCGGCACACATAATATTTATAAATTTGCTGAGCTTTTAACATCTGCAATGCAGTCTGACAGAACAGTCATTGATATCTGGAAAGATACAGACAAGATTGTTGAAGATCTTCCGGTAGAAAGAAAATATCCTTTTAAATCCGGTGTAAACATCATGTTCGGATGCAACAATTTCTGCAGTTACTGTATCGTACCTTATGTGCGTGGGCGTGAGAGAAGCCGTGATCCAAAGGCAATCATCCGTGAGATTGAACGCCTTGTAGCAGATGGCGTTGTAGAAGTCATGCTGCTTGGACAAAATGTTAACTCCTATGGAAAGAATCTGGAAGAACCGATCACATTTGCACAGCTTCTTCAGGAGATTGAGAAGATCGAAGGACTGGAAAGAATCCGTTTCATGACATCACATCCGAAGGATCTGTCAGATGAATTGATTGAAGTTATGAGCAAGTCTAAAAAGATTTGTAAGCATCTGCATCTTCCGGTTCAGTCAGGAAGCAGCCGGATTCTGAAGCTCATGAATCGTCATTATGACAAGGAACAGTATCTTGCACTTGCTGAAAAGATTCGTAAAGCAGTTCCGGATCTTTCACTTACTACAGACATTATTGTTGGTTTCCCGGGAGAGACAGAAGAGGACTTCCAGGAGACTCTTGATGTTGTAAGAAAAGTTCGCTATGACAGCGCATTTACATTTATTTATTCTAAACGTACCGGAACACCTGCTGCCGTGATGGAAGATCAGATTCCGGAGGATGTTGTAAAGGATCGTTTCAACCGACTTTTACATGAAGTTCAGACCATTTCAGCAGAACAATGTGCAATTCATGAAGGAACCGTGCAGACAGTTCTCGTAGAGTGTGTCAATGAACATGATAAGCATTTGATGACAGGGCGTATGAGCAATAATCTGCTCGTCCATTTCCCTGGGGATGAAAGCCTGATCGGTCAGCTGGTTGACGTTCATCTTGACGAATGTAAAGGATTTTACTATATGGGAACGATAGAGAGTAACTAAATATGGAGTACTACACATGCGCTTATTATTAGCAGAAGATGAAAAGGCATTATCAAAAGCGCTGACAGCGATCTTGGAGAGAAATAATTATTCCGTAGATGCCGTTTATGACGGACAAAGTGCTTTGGACTATTTGGAAACAGATAATTATGACGGAGTGATCTTAGATATTATAATGCTAAAGGTCGATGGACTCACAGTATTGAGAAAAGTCCGTGAGAGATGATCTCGTTCTCACAAGCGGGACTTATGTGATCACCAGTGCGAGTCACGGACTTTCTTCTGGCGGTGTGCTTTATGAAGTGCCCAAATCACCGGCGGCATATTTGCAGCATCCGGTTCCTCGGGTATGGCACAAAATTTTGATTCTTCTTCAACGCAGGGCATTATTATGGTAAATGTTGATGGACAGGAATGTAATACTGCAATTTCACTACTTGGTGGAGAAAGAGGTGACATGAAAAGCAGCGATATGCAAGGCGGACCAGGGAACGGACAGCCTGACGCAAACATGGAGAAACCTCAGAGGAGCACTCCTCCAGATGCCCCATCTGGTAGTAAGTAAGAAAAAATGCATGAGTATGAAAATAAAAATCATACACATGCATTTTTTCGTTTATTTATCATATAACAAGTGAAAAGCAAACTTGTTCATGTTATAATTGATTCAAAGAAAAATGGTAAAAATACTTTGCCAAACTTGATAAAATAGCGAACAATGAGGCAGTACACTAGCAGGAGGGCAGAAAAATGTTTAACACAGAATGTAAAAAAACAGTTTCAAAAATGATCCTATCATTCATACTGATCACGGTAACTCTATTGTCCGGCTGTCAAAAGAATACCACCCATTCTGCTATTGAGTTTGGAACTATAGATGTGTCTGAAATTGATAAAATCGAACTTTCTGGCACAACAGGTGGAAAAGATGGAAATTATTCCTATACATTGTCTGATCAGGAAAAGACGGAGTTCGTCCATTTGCTAAATCAAGTTGAGCTTGGTGATGAAGTTGATAAAAATCAAGCATTATCAAGTGGAGCAGTTACTTACTATAAGCTTTATTTCCAAGGAAAAGACGTAGTTACACTCTGTCCGGGACATTATTTCGGTGTTGATGAAAAGTATTATGAGTTTGTTAATTTTGAGGAATTGTGGGATGAGTTTATCACTTTCAATAATAAACAAGATACCTCTCAGCAAGACAAATGGGATTGTTCTGTTACTTGCGCAGAAACCTCTGAGACAAATAACTATGTAGTTACATATTCTGATAAAAAAGTATCCTCCCAAACTGGAATACTCACCTTTCAAAACAGCAATAATTTCAATATTATTGTTCATCTACAAATACCGGATGAAGAAGAAAGAACAGCAGAAATTCCAACGGGCGGTGTTAGTTCCTTGTATCAGATATCCCAAAACAAGGCATGTACTGTAGGTGTATACGCTGATGTTCCTGAAAATGAAACGATAAAATTAATGGTCTATGATGGAGCTGTAGCAGATTTGAATTCAAGTCAGGAAAAAGAACAAGTATATTTTGATGCAACTGTTCTTGAAGTAAAGAAAAAATCAATTAAGGTAAAATGTTCAGAATCCTTTGATAGTGGTATTCCTGTTGATGAAGAATTCTCTGTAACAACGAATATAGTAGAAAGTGGTGAGCTCCCTGATTTGAATGCCGGTGACCATATTCGTATTGTATTTGATGGCATCATCAAGGAAAGTTATCCTCTGCAACTTGGAAATGTCTTTGCTATATATCTTCTAGATGAAAACGGAAACTTGTGAAGTCCGTAGTCTGAAAGGCTCCTGCAGGAGCCTTTCGTTTTTTTATGTCCCAAACCAATATATTTTATGGCCATAATATGAATGCGTGTTCGAAGTATGTTATACTGATACTGATTATGTGAGGCGAGGTGAATTCAACTTATGATAAAAATTGCAATCGTTGACGATGAAGAACAGACAAGAGAACAAATTCTCCGAACTCTAAAGGAAAATATACAGGAACAACACGAAGTAGAGATTAAACTATATGCATCGGGCGAAAGTTTCTTTGAGGAAATTCAGAAGGGCGAAACAGCGGATATTTTATTTACAGACATTCAGATGCAACAGCTGGATGGAGTGGAACTGGGGAAATTGGTCCGAAGGATTTGCCCTGACATGTACATTGTCTTCATCACATCTTATGAAGAATATGCGGCAGAAAGTTATCGGATCGAAGCATATCAGTATATTTTGAAACAGGATCTAGAATTTCGTCTTCCCGGAGTTGCTGAACAGCTTATTGAAAAGCTGCAAAAACAAAAGAAAGAATTCTGTATTATAAAAGACGGTACAGAACAGGTGAAATTGCTTTATAAGGATATTCTTTATCTGTATAAATCCAAAGGTACTAAGTATGTAAATTATGTTACTACCCAAGGCGTTGTGAGAGAGCGAACTTCTTTGGAAAATGCACTGAAAATGTTAAATAGTAGACAATTTCTTCTGGTGGAACGTGGATACGCTGTTAATATAAAGCAGATTTGCAGAGTAAGCGGTGACACTATCTATCTCGAAAAAGGATATGAAGTACCGGTAAGTAAGGCAAGACTTGCAGAAGTAAAGCGAGAAATCAATCTCTACTGGAGGAATTCGTAACGATGGATACACTTGGAATATGGATTGGACTGAATTTTCTTGAAACCTTCCTTTTCTATTATCTGTTATTCGGAACAGTTATAGACAGAAAGACTCTGAAAACGAAAGATAAATGGATTCTCTATTTTGTTTTAATCGTCACTTCAACAATTATTTCTGTATGGGTCAAAAGATCTGTGTTTAGTGCTTATGGATACCTGTTGACGATTTTTATTTTGGTTTTAGGAAGTTTCCTTGCCTATCGAAAGAAATTGATTCTTCTTACAGGGATCGCATCTATGTATGAAGCAGCAATGACATTATTTTTATATATCATTTACTACCTTCTCGCATTTATTTACGGGAATCAGGCAGAAAACCCTCAGATTCTATTTTTCCGTTACCATGAAAATGAAGTATCTTGTGTGATACGAAGCCTGTTATTAATTATTTTCTTTTTTATCATTTTCAAAATAAGAAGCTGGAAGAAGAAAAAAGACATAGAAGCCTTTCAATGGGTATTTGTTTTATGTGGCGTACTGTTGTCAGCACTCGTTCTGGAGTATCAAAAACTTTTAAAATACGGGCTTCTGTACTCTGCAGCCGGAATTCCGGTGATTCAGGATGTCTTAAAAGGAAGTCTCATCAGTTTTCTTACTATGATCGTGCTTGTCAGCGTCATGACATTTCTTATATGGAAAAACAGAAACATAACGGGACAAAATACATTTCTTCTGATGAAAGAAGAGATGGAGAAACAGAAATATGAGGAAATAAGAGCTTCCATCGAGCAGAACAAAGAACTCGTTCATGATACAAAGAATCATTATCTTGTGATCAGTGAATATGTAAAAAATCAGGAATATGAAAAGCTGGAAAATTATGTAGATGAAATCAGAAGAAATTTTGTAAAAATCAATCCACAGATTTATACAGGAAATCATGTAGTGGATCTGATTCTTGGGCAAAAGCGAATCCTGGCAGTACAAAAAGGGATTGATTTCCAATTGGATGTAACACCACTATCCAGTCTGACGATGGAAGAAAGAGAGATCTGTTCACTATTTGGGAATCTGCTAGACAATGCCCTGGAAGCCTGTGAGAAAGTGACTGATAAAGAACGTAAGAAAATCAGTATAAAGATTGAGCAGCATATGCAAATGTTGTTTCTTGAAATTAAGAATGGAACCGATAAGCTTCCTGCCAAATCAGGACATACTTTTCTGACTTCGAAGCAGGATAAATCTCTTCATGGATATGGCTTGAAAAGTGTGGAACGGATTGTCACACGATATGATGGAGATCTGGCCTATGAAATGGAAGATGGAATGTTTGTTGTTTCAATAACATTTTTTGATTTATAAATACTCATGTCCAGTAATCCAGTACTTGAAGGCCATCCGCTTGCAGTACTTTCACCACAAGATTAAACTGAATATAAGAAAAAAACCTGTTCCAAATTTTCAGGATACGAAATTCGTATCACACAAACAGGAATGGAAATGGAGGAATGATGCCATGACAATTAAGAAAAAGAGAACTAAAATCATTTTACCATCGATTCTGACAGTCAGTCTTACTTGTGGTCTGTTACTTGCGGGATGTCAGAAGACACCTGACCAGAGTGCAGTTGTCAGTAAGGCCGGAGGATTAAGCGAGGATGTAATTGCAGAACCATTGAAAGATGGAGAGACACAGACACTGGATCTGCCGGAACACTGGGACACAACAGTAACATGGAGTAATGACCGCGGAGTTTTTCACGCAGATCAGAAATTAGAATCTGTTACGACAGGAAATCTTCCGGTGATTGAAGTCAGTCAGAAAAAACTGGAGCTTGAACAATTAAACGGACTTATTTCCTATTTTGCAGGCGGAGAGATTTTGTATCAGACGCAGGAACTTACCAGAGAATACTATCAGAACCTCTTAGATAGGATTAAGAACAGGGAAGGATTCTATGCTGACAACAGTGTGGAGTATGATTTAACAGGGCTTGAAAAGTTAGTGGAAGAAGTTCTTCCTCTTGCGCCAGAGCAGACACCATTGCAGGAAATTGGACAGATTGAATACACATCAAAAAAGACAGATCCGGCGTATGAAGCAAAAAGAAAATCACTGGAAGCTTACGGAAATGATATTCTTCCGGATACCACAAAGCAGGATGGAATGGAGATTCATTTTCAGGCAACGGTTGGTGCAGATGCAAAGGGTACGATCAATGCAGAAACTTACGATCCGGAAGCAGGAAATTATAGTATCTTCTCCTGGTCAGAAGGAAATGGGATCGAACTGGCAACTATTGAAAACACTCTCGCAAGAGAGAATCTCACAGCCCAATATGGAGTTCCTGCAGGAAGCGTAAAAGAATCTTTTATGGAGAAACTACAAACACTGAAAGACCAGATGAAAGAAACCACTCTCTTAGAAGAGACAGCAGAAGATGAAGCTGAAAAAATTCTGAAAGATCTGAACCTCGAAAATATGCAGTTGTTGTCATCAGACAAAATCCTCTGGTATGCACAGTCTGATTATCCGGAAGCCACTATATTAGAACAACAGGAAGCATTATGGAATGCTGATCCAAATCTTGGAAAAACAGGTTATCGTCTTACTTACGTTCCTTCTGTTTCCGGATTAAAAATAAATCAGGATAAAACCGGAGGATATTCAGATGATAGTGGATTTGCATATGCACCTTCCATGCCGGTAGAGCAGATTTATATTGTAGTGACAGAAGATGGAATCCGTTCCTTCAAATGGAAGGGTATGAGTCAGGAAGAAAAGATAGTTACAGAAAATGTAAAACTCCTTGCATTTGATGAAATAGAAAACCGCCTGATCGATCAGGTGAAATATCTTTACCCTTCCAGTCAGCCTGCAGAGAGCAAGACGATATTTGGTTATGATGTTGCAACTGTCGAACTGGGATATACTTATATACCGGCATATAAGAATCCACAAAATGCCTGGCTGGTTCCGGCATGGTTTTTCACTATAAGCGAGAGTCAAGATGCAACTGCCGAACTTGGAACAGCCGGAAGAAAAATAGAAGGATATCAGACCGACTACATTGTATTAAATGCAACAGACGGTGGAAGAATAGGTTCTTATTGGAGATGATAGAATATGAAACGAAGACATCTTTTCAGAACAGAATTGAAATATGACTTTGGAAACCGAAGATTTTATATCTCTGTACTGGCGTTGTGTGCGGTTCTTTTGATTGTTGCACTTCCTTATCGAAATCATCTGATCGCTTTCGGTGGATCAACAGAAGGGAAAGCCTGGTTATGCATCTTCACCTATGCAATCACTTCAGAAAAAGCCTTGCTTTTCTTTCCACTGTTGGTTCCTCTGGCAACAGCCGCAGATATACAGGAAGAATTACACAGCCGCTATGCATGGTTTCTTATTAACAGAATAGGAAAAAGAAATTATATTTGGATGAAAAGTTTTGGAGTCGCATTCACAGGTGGTGCCATTTCCGTTTCAGCGGCAGGAATTGCATTGGTTGTTTTTATAGTTATCTGTAGAAATATCCCGACTCTGAATACTTTGCAAAATATATCAGAGGTAATAAGTATCACAGGAATTGGATTTATCCGACTTTTTCTAAATGGAGCATTGTGGTCTTTATGCGGTTCACTGACAGCAGTTTTGACTAAAAATAAGTATCTGAGCTGTGCTGTTCCATTTATTTTATATTATGTACTAACAGTGTTTCAAGAACGATATTACCGCAATTATTTTTTCCTAAGTCCAAAGCAGTGGGCAAGCCCGGCATATTATGGAAACGGATTCTGTCTTTTGGCTCTGCTTCTGATCAGCAGTCTTCTGGCACTGGCTTTGCGTAAATGCGTGGTAAGGAGAGTGGTGGCATGAAAAAAACGCAATTTAAAACGGACATTCATCAAATCTTTCTTCTAACAAAAAGAAATTTCTCTGACTGGGACAAAAATCCGAGAATCTGGATGACTTTTGCATTAGGATTTGTACTTTGTCTGATGTTGACAAATCAGATTTTAGAGCAGGCACAGACATTCCAGACACCGGTGCAAATGTTCGAGCCACTGATCTGGACCTTCGGTGATGCGCAGTCTGTGATGCTTTCATCCCTTTTACTGCTGTTATTATTTGCAGATATGCCTTTTGTAAATCAGATGACGCCCTATTGGCTGATCCGGACAAAGCGAAGCGTATGGATGGCAAGTCAGATCCTATATGTGATCCTGTCTACTTGCCTTTATACAGTCTTCCTCTGCCTGACAGAACTTCTAATTGCAAGTCCTTGGGCTTACGTTGGAAATGTATGGAGCCAGACTGCTGCAAGCATTGGATATGGAAGTAATAATCATCTTACGGTTCCTGTATCAATAAAGACAATGGAAATGACAACACCATATAAATGTGCAATCTGTGTTGTATTTCTTATGCTTTTCTATTCGTTATTTATTACTTCCGTCATGCTTGTATTAAATCTACAGAAGGGAAGAGCCGGAGGCGTTGTTGGCGCACTCTTGATAAATCTTTATGGAATTCTTCTGACTCCGGATATTTTTCAAAAAGTTTTTCATCTGGGTGGAGGGCTTTCCTATCGGGCAAATATTCTTTGCGGATGGTTATCACCCTTAAATCACGCAACATTTCCAATGCATAATTTCGGATATGATTATTTGCCACAAATAAAAATAAGCATCCTGTTATTCCTTGCAGTGATATGTATTTTGCTTTTCATCTCGAGAAAATGTATCAAACGATATAATTTTACATTTTCTCAGGTTGATGAATCCTGACGGAATAAGAAAGGGGAAAATTATGAAAGCTGCTGTGAAAGTTAAAAATCTAACAAAATCTTTTGGCAAAGAAAAAGTATTAAAAGGAATCAGTCATACCTTTGAGGCAGGAAAAATCCACGGAATCATGGGATTTAATGGCTCCGGTAAAACTGTAATGTTCAAATGCATCTGCGGTTTTCTTCAACCTGACAGAGGGAGCGTATATGTCTATGGAAAAAGAATTGGAAAAGATATTGATTTTCCGGAAAATACCGGAATGATTATCGAGAGTCCGGGATTTCTTCCATATATCAGTGGATATGAAAACTTAAAACGACTTGCACAACTTAATAGAAAAATAGGAGATGCTGAAATCCGGGATGCAATCGCAAGAGTTGGTCTTGATCCGTTTTCTAAAAAGAAAGTAGGTCAATATTCACTCGGGATGAGAGAACGCCTTGGAATTGCACAGGCGATCATGGAGCGACCAAAATTATTAATTTTAGACGAACCATTCAATGGATTGGATAAAAGAGGCGCACAGGATGTCTGCGAACTCTTTGTTGAATTGAAAGAAAAAGGAACAACTATCCTGTTAGCTGCACACAATGTGATGGAAATGGAATGGTTGTGTGATACGGTATGCGAGATGGATGCCGGACAGTTAGAAGTTGTTTATGAAAAATGAAATAATAATTTTTTCAAATTAAAAGAAGAGAGCGAACCCAAGAATATTAAACGAATATTCTTCAGTTCGCTCTCTTCGCACATTGCGATATAGGTACTCCGACAAAATGATACATTTCTACGTTCTCAACATCAGCTTGAAATTCATGTTAAAATTTGTTAGAATGATTTGCGAACTTACATTCTAAAGAGTTTTTAGAAAACCCTTGAAAACTAAGGAGAAATTGATGGAAAATATTGACATAGATAAGTTAACGCCCATGATGAAAATTTATTGCGAGACGAAAGAGCAGTACAAGGATTGTATCTTATTCTATCGCCTCGGCGATTTCTACGAAATGTTCTTTGACGATGCCTTGACTGCATCCCGAGAGCTTGAGATCACACTGACCGGGAAAAGCTGTGGTCTGGATGAACGTGCCCCGATGTGCGGAATCCCATACCATGCCGTAGAAGGTTACTTGAACCGTCTTGTTGCGAAGGGATACAAAGTCGCAATCTGTGAACAGGTAGAAGACCCAAAGACTGCGAAGGGGATCGTAAAACGTGAGGTTGTAAGAATTGTTACACCCGGAACGAATCTGGATACACAGGCATTAGATGAAACGAAGAATAATTACATCATGTGTATCGTCTATATTGCAGACCGCTATGGAGTTGCAATCGCAGATATTTCTACCGGAGATTATTTTGTCACAGAACTTCCGGACAGCAGTCGTCTTATGGATGAGATTTATAAATTCAGTCCGTCTGAGATCATCTGCAACGAAGCGTTCTATATGAGCGGTATGGATCTGGATGCGATGAGAGACAAGCTTGGGATCACGATTTATTCTCTCGATTCCTGGTATTTTGATGATGCTGTCTGCAAAGATAAGCTGCTTGAGCATTTCAAAGTAAAGAATTTTGCAGGGCTTGGACTTGCTGATTATGACTGTGGAATCATCAGTGCCGGAGCACTTCTGATCTATTTATTTGAGACACAGAAAAATTCACTTTCCAACCTGACACATATTACACCATATATCACAGGAAAATATATGCTGATTGACAGTTCTACACGTCGAAATCTGGAGCTGTGCGAAACTTTACGTGAAAAGCAGAAGCGTGGTTCCCTTCTCTGGGTTCTTGACAAAACACGTACTGCAATGGGCGCACGTACGCTTCGCAAAAATGTAGAACAGCCTTTAATTGATAAATCTGAGATCAACCGCAGACTGGATGCAGTAGAAGAACTGAAAAATCAGGCCATTGCCCGTGAAGAGATTCGGGAATATTTATCTCCGGTCTATGATCTGGAGCGTCTGATCACGAAGATCACTTACGGTTCTGCGAATCCGCGAGACCTCACCGCATTCAAAGGTTCTCTGGAGATGCTGCCACCGATCCGCTATATTTTACAGGATCTGCAGGCACCGCTTTTAAAAGAAATCTATGAAGATCTGGATGCATTAGAAGATCTCTGCGAGCTCGTCACGAAAGCCATTCGTGAGGATCCGCCGCTTGCCATGAAAGAGGGAAATATTATCCGCGACGGTTATAACGAAGAAGTTGATAAGCTTCGCCGGGCGAAATCGGACGGAAAAGACTGGCTTGCAAAACTTGAGAATGATGAACGAGAAAAAACAGGCATTAAAAACCTGAAAATAAAATACAACAAAGTCTTCGGCTATTATCTGGAAGTGACGAATTCTTACAAGGATCTTGTCCCGGATTATTATACAAGAAAACAGACACTTGCGAATGCTGAGCGTTATATCACACCGGAGCTCAAAGAGCTTGAGGACATGATCCTTGGTGCGGAAGATAAACTGTATGCACTGGAATATGAGCTTTATAGTGAAGTCCGTGAAACGATTGCCGGACAGGTGGAGAGAATCCAGCAAACTGCCAAAGCAGTTGCCGCACTGGATGCGTTCAGTTCTCTTGCACTTGTTGCAGAACGCAACAACTATGTCCGTCCGAAAATCAATGAAAAAGGAATCCTTGATATTAAAGAAGGCCGTCACCCGGTCGTTGAACGAATGATTCCAAATGATATGTTTATTGCCAATGATACTTACCTGGATGATAAGAAGCACAGAATTTCAATTATCACAGGTCCGAACATGGCAGGTAAATCAACTTACATGCGTCAGACTGCATTGATCGCACTGATGGCTCAGATCGGATCGTTTGTCCCGGCAGAGAGCGCGAACATCTGTCTTTCCGACCGTATTTTCACCAGAGTCGGAGCATCCGATGACCTTGCTTCCGGACAGAGTACATTCATGGTTGAGATGACCGAAGTTGCCAATATTTTAAGAAATGCAACCTCAAAAAGTCTTCTCATTCTTGATGAAATCGGACGCGGAACAAGTACATTTGACGGTCTGTCAATTGCCTGGGCTGTTGTAGAATACATCAGCGACAGCAAACTGTTGGGAGCAAAAACTTTATTTGCTACACATTATCATGAACTGACAGAACTCGAAGGAAAGATTGATAATGTCAACAACTATTGTATTGCTGTAAAAGAAAAGGGCGATGACATCGTATTCTTAAGAAAGATCGTAAAAGGTGGTGCTGACAAGAGTTATGGTATCCAGGTTGCAAAACTTGCTGGCGTTCCGGATCTTGTCATTTCCCGTGCGAAGGAAATCGTAGAGGAACTCAGCGATGAGGACATTACAAACCGCGTCAGTGAGATCGCGGCCAAGGAACATACTGCAAAGAAAAAAAGTAAAGCAAAGAAGTATGACGAAGTCGATATGGCACAGATGTCTCTGTTCGACACTGTAAAAGATGATGATGTGCTCGATGAATTGAAAAATATCGATGTCGGAAATCTGACACCGATCGATGCTTTAAATACAATCTACCGGTTACAGAATAAGCTGAAGAACCGTTGGTAAAAGGAAAGGCGGAAATATGCCACACATTCATGTATTAGACCAGATCACAATTGATAAGATTGCCGCAGGTGAAGTGATCGAGCGTCCTGCGTCAATTGTAAAAGAACTCGTTGAAAATGCGATCGACGCAGGATCTACTTCTGTAAAAATAGAGATCAAAGATGGGGGGATTTCCTTCATCCGTATTACAGATAATGGCTGTGGCATTCCGCAGGATGAAGTGCAGCGCGCTTTTCTGCGCCATTCTACAAGCAAGATTGAGACAGTGGAAGACCTGTCTCACATCGCGTCTTTGGGATTCCGTGGAGAGGCGCTTTCAAGTATTGCAGCCGTCACCCGAACGGAACTTATCACAAAGACTGCCGATGCAGAGTTTGGTACCCGTTATGTCATTGAAGGTGGAAAAGAAGTGTCTTTGGAAGATACCGGTGCGCCGAACGGAACAACCTTTCTCGTCCATCAGTTATTTTACAATGTTCCTGCGAGAAGAAAATTTTTGAAAACACCAATGACAGAGGCCGGACATGTGCAGGATCTATTAATGCATCTTGCCCTGTCTCATCCGGAAGTTGCTTTTCAGTTTTTGAATAACGGACAGGAAAAACTTCGTACTTCCGGAAACGGAAAACTGAAAGATGTGATCTACAATGTCTATGGCCGTGACGTAGCGGCTAACCTGATTGAGATCGATTATGAGAAAAATGGTATCCATATCACAGGTTTTCTCGGCAAGCCGATCATCACACGTGGAAATCGCAACTTTGAAAATTTCTTCGTAAACGGCCGTTATGTCAAAAGTGCAATGATCTCCAAATCCGTGGAAGACGCTTATCGTGATTTTGTGATGCAGCACAAGTTTCCATTTGCAGTTCTGCATTTTCATCTGAGTGGAGAAAATGTAGATATCAATGTGCATCCGACAAAGATGGAGCTTCGCTTCTCACGGCAGCAGGAAGTTTATAATACCGTCTTTGAAGCCGTACACAGGACTTTGCTGGAACCGGAACTGATACAGAAAGCAGAGGTTCCTGATCCGGTAGAGCAACCGGAGAGACAAGCCGAAAGACCGGAGCGAGTGAAAAAGACATTCACATCCGCTTCGACCAAAGATAAAGAGGATACCGGCAGTCCGTTTCTTCTTCGTCCGCGTAAGGAGAATGAAAAAGTAACAGCTGCGGAATTGATCAAAGAATCCAGGGAAACGTTTAAGGATGATGTTCAAGATGAGGATTATTTTATCCGTAAGATGAAGGAGCGCGTACTTTCTTACCATAATCGTTCTTCTTCCGCCGAAGTTGCAGACCGGAAAGAGATTTTCCGTGCAGATGAACAGAAAGACAAAATTGCTGAACATGTCAAATACGCCGTTGAAGCAGCAGATAAGACAGTTGCACCGGAAACTGCGGCAGCAGTTCAGAAACCCGAACCAGTTGCTGAAACACAGACTGTTGCCACAAGTGCAGACACAACACCGGATTGTGAAGCAACTGTTGCAAAACCAGATCCAGAAACAGGCACTCAGATGGATCTCTTTGAAGAAAATTTCTTAAAAAGAGATATCCGTGCAGAATATAAACTGATTGGTCAGGTCTTTGACACCTACTGGCTCGTAGAATTCAAAGATAATCTCTACATCATTGATCAGCATGCGGCTCATGAACGCGTCTTGTATGAGCGTACCTTGCGTGAAATGAAAAGCAGAGAATTTACTTCACAATACCTAAGTCCACCGATCATTTTAAGCTTATCCATGCAGGAAGCACAGCTTCTGAATGAAAATATGGATCGCTTTTCACGCATTGGTTTCGAGATTGAACCTTTTGGTGGAGAAGAGTATGCCGTCCGCGCAGTACCTGACAATCTGTTCAGTATTGCCAAGAAAGAACTTCTGATGGAGATGATCGATGATCTGACCGAAGGTCTTTCTACTTCTATGACACCGGAGCTGATCGATGAGAAGGTTGCATCCTTGTCCTGTAAGGCTGCTGTAAAGGGAAATAACCGTCTTTCTGCACAGGAAGTAGACAAACTGATCGGCGAACTCCTGACACTGGACAATCCATATCACTGTCCGCATGGACGACCGACAATCATTGCCATGACAAAACGTGATCTGGAAAAGAAATTTAAACGAATTGTATAAATGGAATCGAGGAAATATAGATGGAACAGACAAACAAACGCCCACTTGTCATTCTGACCGGACCAACTGCTGTCGGGAAGACTGCTGCCTCCATCGGACTTGCCAAAGCGATCGGCGGAGAGATCATTTCTGCTGACTCTATGCAGGTCTACAGGGAGATGGACATCGGCTCTGCCAAGATCCGTCCGGAAGAGATGGACGGTGTGCCGCATCATCTGGTAGATGTTCTTGATCCGTCTGAGGATTTTAACGTTGTTCTCTTTCAGCAGATGGCAAAAGAAGCAATGGAAGGAATCTATCAGCGGGGACATATTCCGATCGTTGTCGGCGGAACAGGATTCTATATTCAGGCATTACTTTACGACATTGATTTCACAGAAAATAATGCCGATACTGCTTATCGGGAAGAATTAGAAGCACTTGCCAAAACCCAGGGTGCAGAATATCTTCATGAAATGCTTGAAAAAGTAGACCCGGAATCTGCGGAACAAATTCATTTTCATAATGTAAAACGTGTGATCCGTGCGCTGGAATATTATCAGCAGACCGGACAGAAGATTTCCGAGCACAATGAGGCGGAACGTAAGAAAGAATCTGCTTATAACTCCGCATATTTTGTGCTGACAGATGATCGTAAGATTCTCTATGACCGGATTGATAAACGTGTCGATCTGATGATGCAGGAAGGACTTCTTGAAGAAGTCAATGCGTTAAGATCGCGCGGACTTAAAAAAGAAAGTGTTGCGATGCAGGGACTTGGATACAAAGAACTGTTTGGTTATTTTGAAGGAGAGTATCCTTTGGAAGAAGCCGTACGCATTATTAAGAGAGACACAAGACATTTTGCCAAGCGACAGCTGACCTGGTTTAGAAGAGAACGAGATGTCATCTGGCTTGATAAAAGTGAGATTGGAAGAGAAGATGAACAACTGATCCAACAGATGCTCACTGTTTTAAAGGAAAAAGATATTATTCATTAGGATATCAGGCTGCATTTAGATAAAATGCAGCTTTGCCATGTAAATCAAACGATAAAAAACTTAAAAAGAAAGAAGAAGAGAAATGAATACACCAACTACAGAAACAATTTACGAACAACTAGGAATCAGCAAAGAAGTCTGGGCGTTCGGACAGAAGACAGAAGAGAAACTAAAAGAACGTTTTGAAGAATTTGACAGAAACGCTGAATACAATCAGTTAAAAGTAATTCATGCCATGCAGGAAAACCGCGTAAGTGAAGGATGCTTTAACTATGTAAGCGGATATGGATACAATGATCAGGGAAGAGATACTTTAGAGGATGTCTATGCCTCTGTTTTCCATACTGAAGCCGCTCTGGTGCGCCCACAGATCACTTGCGGAACACACGCACTTGCCCTCGCGCTTGCAGCGAATCTTCGTCCTGGAGACACACTGTTATCTCCGGTTGGAAAACCATATGATACACTTGAAGAAGTAATCGGAATCCGTCCATCTAACGGCTCTCTTGCAGAATATGGAATCTCCTATAAACAGGTAGAACTTCTGGAAGATGGATATTTTGATTATCCTGCGATTGAAAAAGCTCTGGAAGATAAAACAATCAAACTGGCAACGATCCAGCGTTCCAAAGGATACCAGACACGCCCAAGCTACTCTGTAGAAAAAATCGGCGAACTGATCGCATTTATCAAAGAGCGTCGCCCGGATGTCATCTGTATGGTAGATAACTGTTACGGTGAATTCGTTGAGCGTATCGAGCCAAGTGATGTCGGTGCAGACATGATCGTCGGTTCTCTGATCAAAAATCCGGGTGGCGGACTTGCCCCAATCGGCGGATATATTGCCGGAAGAGCTGATCTGATCGAAAACTGTGCTTATCGTCTGACTTCTCCGGGACTCGGTAAAGAAGTCGGTGCTACACTTGGTGTTACACAGTCCTTCTATCAGGGATTCTTCCTTGCACCAACTGTTGTATGCGGTGCTTTAAAGGGTGCTACTTTTGCAGCAAATATCTACGAAGCTTTAGGATATCCGGTAATTCCGAACGGTTCTGAATCCCGTCATGATATCATCCAGGCGGTTACACTTGGATCAGCAGAAGGTGTTATTGCATTCTGTAAGGGAATTCAGGCAGCTGCTCCGGTAGACAGTTATGTAAGCCCGGAACCATGGGCAATGCCGGGATATGACAGTGATGTGATCATGGCAGCTGGTGCTTTCGTTCAGGGTTCCTCGATTGAACTGAGTGCTGATGGACCGGTAAAACCACCGTATGCTGTTTATTTCCAGGGTGGACTCACATGGTATCATGCAAAGCTTGGTATTCTCAAATCGCTGCAGAGCGTTATTGATGCAGGCGTTCTTTCTATCGAGCGTGTGAGAGAACTTCTGTAAAACAATTTTTTGAGAGAATTCTATCGAAAATTCAGTTGAGTTGAATGAATTGTTATGTTAAAATTCAGACAGATGTAATCTGCTAAGAAAGTAAGAGGATATGAATTTTAATGAACACAATTGCAATTATAGGTGGCGGTGCATCAGGAATGATGGCCGCCATTTTCGCTGCCAGAAAAGGAGCGAAAGTTCTCCTTCTGGAGCAAAATGATAGATTGGGTAAGAAAATATTAGTGACTGGAAATGGCCGGTGTAATTATACAAACACTTACCAGGACGCTTCCTGTTATCGTTCGGAGCAGCCTGACTTTATCACGCGGGTACTGGATCAGTTTCCGGCGGAAAAAGTCATTGCTTTTTTCCGAGAACTTGGAATCTATCCAAAAGACAGAAATGGATATCTGTATCCATTCTCCGATCAGGCAAGCGCAGTCCGTGATGTATTAGAACAGGAAGTATACCGTCTTGGAGTTGATGTACGTACAGGAATCTCCTGTACTGGAATACAGAAAACAAATGAACGATTTTCCTTGCAGACATCACACGGTTCTTTAACCGTAGATCAAGTGATTCTCTGCAATGGTTCAAAAGCTGCACCTTCCACCGGTTCTGACGGTTCCGGATACGCTTTAGCCAAACAGCTTGGGCATCAGATAATTCCTGTACTTCCCGCTCTTTGTGCTTTACATTGTACCGGAAAGCATTTCCGTGCAATTGCCGGAGTGCGTGCACAGGGAAAAGTTTCGTTGTTTGTTGACGGTGAATTAACTGCTGCCGATACCGGTGAACTTCAATTGACTACCTATGGAATCTCAGGAATTCCGGTATTCCAGATCAGCCGTTATGCATCGAAAGCATTATATGAGCAGAAGGAAGTTGTTGCCATGCTGGATTTTCTTCCGGAATATTCGGTTGATGAAGTGAAAATTCTTCTGAAAGAACGTGCCAACCGCCAGCCAGAAAAAACAGCAGAGCAGTTCTTTACCGGCCTGTTTCATGAAAAATTGGCCGCTGTATGGCTGAAATTTACCAAGATCAAGAGAGAGAAGCTATGCGGCGACTTTACAGATGCAGATATTCAGAGACTGGCATGGATGATCAAGGAATTCAAATCACCTGTAATTAAGACAAATTCTTATGAACAGGCACAGATCTGCTGTGGCGGCGTTGATACGACACAGATTAATCCAGAAACAATGGAATCCAGACTTGTTCCCGGGCTTTATTTTGCCGGAGAACTGGTCGATGTAGATGCAATCTGCGGTGGGTATAATCTCACCTGGGCGTGGACAAGCGGTTATGTTGCAGGATGCTCCGCCACATCTGCATAACTGCCTGCTGCTAACTTGTAACCAATATCTGGATGATATATTTTAATATTAGTTTTCCTGAAAGAAAGGATAGATAAATGATACGAATTAATCAGCTGAAACTGCAGATTCCACACACGGAAGAAGCTCTTGAAAAGAAGATACAAAAGACACTTCATCTAAAGAAAGGGGACTCTTTTACTTATCGGATTCACCGTCAGTCATTAGACGCACGCAGAAAACCGGAGTTGTTCTATGTGTATACGGTTGATGTCACTGTTTCCAATGAGAATGCTGTTTTAAAGCATTGTAAAGGAAACATCCAGAAAGTAGAAGAGAAGCATTACCAGATTCCATCTCACGGAACAGAGATTCTGAATGCCCGTCCGGTTGTTATCGGCAGCGGTCCTGCCGGACTATTCTGCGCTTATCTGCTCGCACTGGAAGGATACCGTCCTTTGGTTCTTGAACGTGGTGCCTGTGTAGAAGAACGTAAGAAGGATGTGGATCGTTTCTGGGAGACCGGTGTGCTTGACACTTCTTCCAATGTCCAGTTCGGTGAAGGCGGCGCCGGTACGTTTTCTGATGGCAAATTAAATACACTTGTAAAAGATAAGACAGGACGTAACCGTTTCGTTCTTGAGACTTTCGTAAAATTCGGAGCGGACGAAGATATTTTATATGCACATAAGCCACATATCGGTACGGATGTCCTGATTGATGTTGTGAGCCAGATGCGTCAGGAGATCATTTCACTTGGCGGTGAATTCTGTTTTCATACACAGGTCACAGATGTTGATCTGACATCAAAAACACTGAAACTTGTTCATCTCTCAGAGAATTCCGCAGAAGAAGTATCTGCAGGAGCAGCCGTTTTTGCGATCGGTCACAGTGCCCGTGATACATTTGAAATGCTTTATAAGCATCAGATTCCGATGCGCGCAAAATCATTTGCCGTCGGAGTCCGTATCGAACACCCACAAACATTGATCGATCATTCTCAATATGGAAGAGATCGGGGAAATGATCTTCCGGCAGCAGCATATAAACTGACCGAGAACTTGGACAATGGAAGAGGAGTCTATACTTTCTGTATGTGCCCGGGCGGATATGTTGTAAATGCTTCTTCTGAAGAGCATCGTCTTGCAGTCAATGGCATGAGCTATCATGACCGTGCCGGAGAAAATGCAAACAGTGCTGTGATCGTCACAGTTACTCCGGATGACTTCGGTTCTGACCATCCGCTTGCCGGAATTTCTTTCCAGCGCAGCTTAGAAGAAAAAGCTTATCAGGCAGGACAGGGAAAAGTTCCTGTCCAACGTTTTGGCGACTTTAAAGAAGATCAGATTACAACTTCTTATGGTATGGTTCATTCTTGCATGAAAGGAGCTTCTGTCTTTGGAGATGTACGTGGTATCTTTCCGGAAGAAATCGCACAGTCGCTTGAGGATGGAATCACAGCAATGGATCATAAGATTCATGGTTTTGCAGATAATGATACATTATTATCTGGTGTGGAGAGCCGAACTTCTTCCCCTGTAAGAATTGAAAGGGATGAGAACTTTGTCTGTGCTTCCTGTGACTGGATCTATCCATGTGGTGAAGGGGCCGGATATGCCGGTGGAATCACTTCCGCAGCAATGGACGGAATGAAGGTCGCCGAGGCAATCATTCAAAAATATAAATCTTAATCATTTATGAAATTTGTGGTTTTTTGGTATCTTCTCTATACACTTTTTTGAAACTGTGCTAAAATGAATCGTTGTATTATGTCATCGCAGTGATATGATTCACATGGAAAATAGAAATACAGAAACAATCAAAATGATGTATCTTGAAGACCGTCCTTATGAAAAATGTGAGCAGTACGGTGCAGAACATCTGACAGATGTGGAACTTTTAGCTGTTTTACTTCGTACCGGAACGAAAGGGGAGAATTCGCTCCGACTTGCCCAGAAGATTCTGCATCCACCATTTGGCTCTGAAGGACTTCTCAGCATCCCTCAGTGGTCTATGGAACAGCTGCTGAAGATCAAAGGAATCGGAAAGGTAAAATCCATCCAGATTCTTTGTCTGGCAGAACTTGCAAGACGTATGGCGAAACCAGAAGCCTCACTGGGATTGGATTTTTCCTCTCCGGACAGTATTGCACGTTATTATATGGAAGATCTTCGGCATAAGAAACGGGAAGTAATGAAGCTTTTGCTTCTGAATACCAGATCCAGGCTGATCAGTGAGATGGATGTTTCAACAGGAACCATAAATTCCACACTTGTTTCCCCACGGGAACTGTTTGTGGAAGCTTTGCAGAAGAATGCCGTATCCATTATTCTTTTGCATAATCATCCGAGTGGAGATCCGACACCAAGCAACGAAGATCTTCTGACAACCCGGCGCATCCGTGAAGCAGGGGCTTTGATCGGTATAGAGCTTCTCGATCACATCATTATTGGAGATAATTGTTATTTCAGTTTAAGGGAGAAAGGATTCTTTTCTCAAGAATCTGCAAATAGATAAGGGGATGGAGTGTATTTATGGCCAGGAATGTGTATGGGTTAGATCTTGGAACTTATGATATCAAGATTTTTGATAAGAAAAAAGACCGCATATGGCATGCCAAGAATGTAATTGCCATGAAAGATAAAAAATATATTTTTTCTGTCGGAGACGATGCTTATGAGATGTATGAAAAGGCTCCGGGAAATATACAGATCATATTTCCGATGAAGAATGGTGTCATTGCCCGTTTTGATGACATGCAATATCTTCTCGGAGATCTTTTGAAGGAAGAGCGTTCGTTTATCCGTGGAGCCGAATATGTGATTGCTGTTCCTACAGATGTCACAGAAGTAGAAAAGAAGGCTTTCTATGATCTTGTGCTTCATTCTGAAGCGAAAGCAAAATCAGTAAGAATTGTAGAGCGCGGTCTTGCAGACGGACTTGGACTTGGGATTGATGTTCTGGAAGAACCAGGAACTTTTATCGCCAATTTAGGTGGAGGAACAACAGAACTTTCCGTTCTTTCCTACGGTGGTATTGTTATGAACCGTCTGCTTAAGATCGGTGGCGAACAGCTGGATAGTGCGATCGCCAATCTTGTCCGTCATTCTAAAGATTTTATAATCGGACGTCCGACTGCCGAACGACTGCGGAAAGAATTTGGAGTTTTTGACCAGTCCACCGGAAGCTTTCTTACTGTATACGGCAGAGATATGATGCGCGGCGGTCCGTCGCACATTGACATTCCAATCAGTCTTGTACGGGCAGCGATCAAAGAACCTTTGAGAGAATGTGTACAGGCCATTCATTCCATGCTCGACCGTACGCCTCCCGATGTCCGGAGAAATATTAATAAAAACGGGATTTATATTACTGGAGGACTTGCTAATCTGCGAGGGATTTCTACTTATCTGGAAGAAAGTATCGGTCTGCCGGTTCACATGAAAACAGACCCTGAACTCTGTGCCGTCAAAGGTCTGCAGAGGATCATACTGAATAAGACCTTGTATAGAAAATTAAGTTACTCCATGTTAGACGAAGATTATAGGTGGTTAAGATAATATGAAAAAAAAGAAGAATCAGACTTCTGTTATGAACAGATATTTACTTATAGGACTTTCTGTTTTCTGCATTTTTATGATGCTGTTATCTTCCTTTTCAGACAAAGTAGGAGGTCCATTTAAAGTTGTTGCAAATGTAACCGTTATCCCTCTTCAGCAGGGAATCAATCAGATTGGTGGCTGGATGGGAGATATGAAAGACAATTTCCAAACTCTGAAACAGGTACGCGCAGAAAATACAAAGCTTCAAAAACAGGTTGACTCTCTGATTACAGAAAATAACAATCTGCAACAAGAACGTTATGAGCTTCAGAGACTGCAGGAATTATATCAGTTGGACAAGAACTATGCGGATTACAAAAAAACTGCTGCGCATGTAATCGGGAAAGATTCCGGAAACTGGTTCAGTACATTTACCATTGACAAAGGAAGTAAAGACGGTATTGCCGCAGATATGAACGTAATGGCCGGAAGCGGTCTTGTCGGCATTGTCACAGAAGTTGGTCCAACCTGGGCAAAAGTCCGTTCTATTATCGATGATTCAAGTAATGTAAGTGCAATGGTACTTTCTACTTCTGACCGTTGTATCGTAAGTGGAGATCTGTCACTTATGAGTGATAACCAGATTCGTTTTGGTCAGATGGAAAACAATGATAATACGGTTTCTGTCGGAGACCAGATCGTCACTTCTTATATTAGTGATAAATACCTGCAGGGAATCCTGATCGGATATGTCAGTGAAGTAACGGTCGACTCTAACAATCTGACTCGTTCCGGATATATTACACCGGCTGTAGATTTTAAAAATCTTCAGGAAGTTCTTGTTATCACAACAACGAAAGCGGATTTGGTTGGATCCAATCAGAGCGAATAGGAGTGAATACTCATGAAATTAATGAAATTTAAAAGAGTTGCTGTAACTGTACTGATCGTACTTGCAGCATATCTGCTCCAGTGTACCTTATTCAATCATCTGGAACTTGCCGGAATTAAACCTAACCTGATTCTGATTGTCACAGCATCCTTTGGTTTTATGCGTGGGCAGAAAGAAGGAATGCTGGTCGGTTTCTTTGCCGGCCTTATCACAGATATTCAGTTTGGTACAATTTTGGGATTTTATGCATTACTTTACCTGGTAATCGGTTTTGTAAACGGATTATTTGAACAGCTTTATTTTGATGAAGATATCAAGCTGCCGTTATTTTTGATTTCTGTCAGCGAATTTCTCTACGGTATCATCATTTATTTGCTCATGTTCATGTTGCGAAGTGATTTTAACTTTTTATATTATCTCAACCGCATCATCGTTCCTGAACTGATTTACACAATCGTGATCACACTGGGATTATACCCACTGATTTTATTTATTAACCACAAACTTGAAGCAGAAGAAAAAAGGAGTGCAAGTAAATTTGTTTAGAAATATTTTAGACCGTCTGAAAGAAGCCGGAGCTTACCTGATGCAGTCAAGACTCGTTACTTTGATCATTATATTTTGTGTCAGTTCTTCCATCCTGATCGGAAGATTATTCTATCTTCAGATTGTAAAAGGGTCTGATTATCTTGAAAACTACGAATATTCTATCCGCCGGACGACATCCGTTGCAGCAACACGCGGAAATATTTATGACCGTAATGGAAATCTGCTGGCTTATAACCAGCTGGCTTATTCCGTGACAATTAATCTGTCAACCGTTGAAAACTCCATCACAACAGATAAACGTTCTGAAAAAAATGCGGCATTAAATAAAATCCTGGATCAGGTTCTTTCTATCGTAGAATCAAATGGAGATTCTGTTGTTTCAAGTTTTGGTATCATCCTGGATTCCTCCGGAACCTATCAGTTTACACAGTCAAGCGATACCCAGAAGCTCCGTTTTATTGCAGATGTCTATGGAAAAAGAACAATAGATGAACTTACAGAAAAGCAACAGAACCAAAGTGCAGCAGATATCATTCATTATCTTTGTACTGATGAAAAATATGGATATGGCCTTGATGACAGCACATTAGAACCTGCTTATATTTTAAAGATCATCAACATGCGTTATGCAATGGCATTAAATGCATATCAGCAGTATATTGATACAGTTCTTGCATCCGATGTAAGTGACGAAACAGCAGCAGCAATTATGGAGAATAAGGACGTTCTTACCGGTGTTGACATTTCAGAAGATTCTATCCGAAAATATACCGATGGAATGTATTTTGCATCTATTATCGGATATACCGGACAGATTTCCCAGGATGAATACGATGCGCTGGACAAGGATGAAAAGAAAAAGTACTCTCTGTCTGATATTGTAGGAAAGGCCGGCATTGAACAAAGCATGGACAATGTCCTTCAGGGCACAAAAGGTGAAAAAACCGTGTATGTAGATAACCTCGGACGTGTAACTGATACTGTCAGCCGGAAAGATCCTGAAGCCGGAAATGATGTATATCTGACGATTGATAAAAATCTTCAGGAAAGTACTTATAAACTTCTGGAAGAGAAGATTGCCGGAATTGTTTTATCCAAACTACAGAATGTTCTGGAATACGATACATCCAGTGTAGATGACTCTAAGAATCTGATCATCCCGGTCAGTGATGCATATTATAATTTGATTGGAAATTCCGTCATCGATTCCGGACACTTTTCAAGCAGTGATGCAAAAACTGCCGAGCAGCAGGTTTATTCCATTTTCCAAGGGAAAAAGACTGAGACGATTTCCCTGCTTGAATCAGAACTTCAGAACTCACAGGCCAGCGCATATACAGATCTTTCCAATGAAATGAAAGCATATATGGATTACATCTGTGATACCCTGCTGACAAAGGATACAGGCATCCTTATGTCAGATCAGATTGATAAGAATGATGCTACTTATATTGCATGGGCAAAAGATGAAACAATCAATTTATATACTTACCTGAACTATGCGATTTCTAAAAACTGGATCGATACTTCCAAACTTGGAAGCAGTTCTTATTCCAGTTCAGAAGAGATTTATCAGGAGATTTTAAAATATTTAAAAGAATATTTGGCAGATGACAGTAATTTCGACAAACTTCTCTACAAATATCTTATAAAATCAGGTAGTGTTACTGGTGAACAAGTTTGTGCTATCGTATATGAACAGGGTATTCTTCCTATGGATGACTCGACATATAACGGATTACTCAACGGAAAGACAAATGCTTTTTCCTGGATCAAGAGCAAGCTGGAGAGCCTTGAGCTTACACCTGGTGAACTGGCACTTGAGCCATGTTCTGCTGGTGCAGTTGTAACAAATCCAAATACCGGAGAAGTTTTGGCATGTGTTTCTTACCCTGGATATGACAATAATCGTCTCTCAAACGTAATGGATCGTTCTTATTATGTGAAGTTGAGCATGGGTATGTCACGTACCTTCTACAACAGAGCAACTCAGGAGAAGACAGCACCGGGTTCTACTTATAAAATGCTTTCTTCTGTAGCCGGTCTGACAGAAGGGGTAATTAATGGAAACTCCTATATCAGTTGTACAGGTGTATTTGACAAGATCACACCAAGTCCAAAATGCTGGGTTTATCCAAGTGCTCATGGAAGTCTGAATGTAGTAGGTGCACTGCAGCATTCCTGTAATGATTTCTTCTATGAAGTTGGTTATCGTCTTGGACAAGACTCGAATGGTAACTATGACAGTGATACCGGCCTTGAAAAACTGGCAAAATATGCAAAAATGTTTGGCTTTGATCAGACATCCGGAATCGAAATTCCCGAATCACAACCTCAGATTTCTGATTCTGACTCTGTTCGATCTGCCATTGGACAGGGTACCAACAACTATACTGTCAGCCAGATCAACCGTTATGTGACAGCTGTTGCAAACAGAGGAACTGTTTACAGTCTTTCTCTCATTGATAAAACAACCGATTCGAATGGAAAACTGATCAAAGATTATACTCCGGAAGTTGTAAATCAGATGGATGAGATCAGCTCAAGTACATGGGATCTGGTACACAATGGAGTGGAAAGCATGGTGAAAAGCAGCTCTACCTTCGCCGGAATGGATATTTCCATGGGAGGAAAAACCGGAACTGCCCAGTATAGTAAGATACATGCAGATAATGTTCTGTTTGTCGGTTATGCGCCGGCAGATTCACCTGAAATTTCAATTGCTGTCCGCATTGCAAATGGATATGCGTCTACCTATGCAGCTGAAATTGGAAGAGATATCACAAAAGTGTACTTCAATCCAGAATCCGCCGATGAACTGCTTCAAGGATATGCTTCTTCTTTAGGAACTGCAGGAGCCGGTGATTAATTAAGATAACGAAAGGGGATGGGATTATGAGTGAACTGGTAACAATAAAAAGCAGTCATTCCGGTATAGAGCTGCGGCTTAATGCCAAACTCCCATTCCCGGATCTTTTAAAAGCTGTAGAAGAAAAATTCCGACAATCTGCTGATTTTTTCAAGAATGCAAAGATGGCAGTTTCATTTAGCGGAAGGACACTTTCCATCAGCGAAGAGGAGCAGTTAATACAGGTTATTACGCAGACGACAAACCTTGAGATTATCTGTATCATTGATCATGATGAACGCAAGGAACTGATCTACAAAAGAGCGGTAGCACAGTGTTTATCTGAACGTGAGAAATCAGATGGACAATTCTATCGCGGAACATTAAAGCGAAGACAGCTTCTTGAATCCGAATCCAGCATTGTGATCTTAGGAGATGTTGAATTCGGAGCTAAAGTAGTTGCAAAAGGAAATATTATCATTCTCGGTACTCTCTATGGATCTGTTCATGCGGGAGCTGCCGGTGACAGGAATGCTTTTATCATTGCTCTCTCCATGCAGCCGCAGCGACTTGTAATCGGAGATATTGAAGCAAAACGTCAACTGATCTATCAGGACAGCCTTTCCATCAACGGACCGCAAATTGCAGTTGTTGACGGAAAAAGAATTTACCTTGATCCACTGATAGAATAAATCTTTGGAAAGACATAAGCATGGGAAATAGGAGGAATATTCAACATGGGTGAAGTAATCGTCATTACATCGGGAAAGGGCGGTGTTGGAAAAACAACAACAACAGCGAATATTGGAATTGGTCTGTCTTCAGCAGGAAAAAAAGTTCTTGTAATTGATACAGATCTCGGACTTCGAAATCTGGATGTTGTTCTTGGACTTGAAAATCGCATTGTCTACAATCTTGTTGACGTCATTGAAAGCAAATGTCGTCTGAAACAGGCAGTGATCAAAGATACTCGATTTGAAAATCTGTACCTGCTCCCATCTGCCCAGACAAAAGATAAGACAAGCGTATCACCGGAACAGATGAAAAAACTGATTGACGAACTAAAAGATGATTATGACTTCATTCTTTTAGATTGTCCGGCAGGAATTGAACAGGGCTTTAAAAATGCAATTGCAGGCGCACAGCGTTCCATTGTTGTTACAACACCTGAAGTTTCCTCAATTCGTGATGCTGACAGAATTATTGGATTACTTGAAGCTTCCGGAATCCGGAAAAATGAACTTCTGATCAATCGTCTGCGCGTTGACATGGTTCGCAGAGGTGATATGATGTCTGTAGAAGATGTCACAGAGATTCTAGCGATTGATCTGCTTGGAGTCATCCCTGATGATGAGTCTGTCGTTGTTGCAACCAATCAGGGAGAACCGGTAGTCGGCGAAGATTCCTTAGCCGGAAAATGTTACCAGAATATCTGTAGACGTCTGTTAGGAGAAGAAGTCCCTATTTCCGATTTTAATCATAAACCCGGACTTCGCAGTAAACTCTCCAGTCTTTTTCATAAGAACTAGGAGGTCACATTATGAGTGTACCTTCTGTTACAATTGCAAAAGACAGGTTGCGAAATTTGCTAATTACTGACAGAATTCAATGTACACCCGATATGATAGAATTTCTGACATCGGATTTATATCAGACGATTTCTAAATACATAGAAATCTCCCCGGAACAATTTGATGTCAAAATAACACGCACGGATATACATATAAAATATACAGGAGAAAAACATTGAAATCATTTTTTACTAATTTGAAACAGCGTTATAATATTAGAGATTATAAAATCAGTCTGGTTTTTCTGGTCACTCTGATTTCACTGGTCGGAATCCTTATGGTCCGAAGTGCAAGACCTGATTTAATGAATCGTCAGATTATGGGCGTTTGTCTTGGTCTGATTGTTATGTTTATTATCTCTTTTATTGATTATAAATGGATTTTAAACCTATATTGGCCGCTTTATGCTCTGAATATTGTTATGCTCCTGGCTGTTTTGGTTTTTGGAACAAAAGTAAATGGCGCGAGAAGATGGCTGAACCTTGGATTTACACAATTCCAGCCTTCCGACCTTACAAAAATCCTTATGATTCTGTTCTTTGCAAAATTCTTAATGGAACGAGAGCAGAAGATTAAAGAACCCAAAACGATTATTCAGGCAATTGCTTTAATCCTTCCATCACTTGCATTGATTTACAAGCAGCCAAACTTGTCTACAACAATTTGTATTGCCGCATTGTTTGCTGTCCTTCTTTACCTTGGAGGATTAAGCTACAAACTCATTGGAACCGTTCTTGTAATCACAATACCGACGATCATTATACTGCTTGTTGTTGCAATACAGCCAAACCAGCCATTCTTAAAAGACTATCAGCAGGAACGTATCCTTGCATGGCTGAAACCTGAAAAGTATGCCGACGACGAATCTTACCAGCAATTAAACTCTGTTATGGCAATTGGATCCGGACAGCTGACCGGAAAAGGGTATGATAATGACGCAACAACATCCGTTAAGAACGGAAATTTCGTATCTGAGCCACAAACAGACTTTATTTTTGCAATTATTGGTGAAGAATTAGGATTTGTGGGTTGTTGTGGAGTCATAATTTTGTTATTATTAATTGTGATAGAGTGTATCTTAATTGGTTTGAAGGCCAAAGATACAGGAGGGCGGATCATTTGCGGAGGCGTTGCTTCACTGATTGGAATCCAAAGCTTTATTAACGTCAGTGTAGCTACAATGATTTTTCCAAATACAGGATTGTCCCTCCCATTTGTCAGTTATGGACTGACTTCCGTAGTATGTTTTTTCATGGGAATCGGTTTTGTATTAAATGTAGGCTTACAGCCTAATAAATATCAGTAAAGAGAGGATACCACTATGAATATCGGATTAGTAGCGCATGATGCGAAGAAAAAATTGATGCAGAATTTCTGCATTGCATACCGTGGGATACTCAGTAAGCATAATTTATATGCAACAGAAACCACCGGTATACTGGTCGAGAATGTAACAAACTTAAGCATTCACAAATATCTTGCTGGACATCTCGGAGGAAAACAGCAGCTCGGCTCACAGATTGAGCACAATCAGATGGATCTTTTGATTTTCTTCCGTGATCCGCTGACACCTCACTCACATGAACCGGATGTCAATGACATTGTTAAACTTTGTGATATTTATAACATTCCGATTGCAACGAATATCGCAACTGCTGAAGCATTGATCCTTGCTCTTGACAGAGGCGACCTTGACTGGCGGGAGATGTATCGATAATATGAGTAGATCATACAAAAAGAAGAGAAGACGAAGAAAGCAACGGCATTCTGTCAGCCGCATACTTATTCCTGTCATATGTCTTATTGTTGTACTGTCCGGAGCTATCGGCGGAGTCTGGTACTACAAAGAATATGGTGGTGATCCTGTCCGGACATATGAGACCGCCACTTATAACTCCAATTTATACCAGGGAAGTTTGTTTTCTGATGATTTATGCGTCGCTGCTGATGATGTGGCTCTCACTGGATTTGATGATGAGGATTCTCTTCATGCTGCAGGATTATTCAATCTAAATGATAAAACAGTTGAATATGGATATAAACTTTATGATAAATTATATCCTGCAAGTACAACAAAGCTTATGACTGCATACCTTGCTTTTAAGTACGGTAATATGGATGACATTGTAACTGTTTCTGACAGTGTTTCAGGCTTTGCATCTGATGAAGTAGTCTGCAACCTGCAGCCTGGTGATACAGTGACACTTTATGATTTATTATGTGGTCTTTTACTTCGTTCAGGTAATGATTGTGGTGTTGCTATCGCTGAACATATTTCCGGAAGTGTAGAAGCTTTTGCTGAGCTTATGAACTCAGAAGCGAAAGCTCTTGGTGCCACTGGCAGTCATTTCGTGAATCCTCACGGACTTCATAATGAAAACCACTATACAACAGCATATGACCTGTATCTGATCTTTAATGCCTGCATTCAGGATCAGAGATTTATGGACATTATTTCCATGGATTCTTATACAATGAATCTTACCGGAGCAGATGGTACAACAAGAACATTTGATGTAGTCCCAACCAACTATTATTCCTCAGGGAAGATCAATGCCCCTGAAGGGATTCGTGTATTTGGCGGTAAGACCGGTACCACAGATGAAGCAGGATGCTGTGTGATCCTTTATAGCGAAGATCTGGAAAAGAATCCTTATATTTCCATTATTATGGGGGCTGAAGATAAGAGTTTTCTTTACCAGGAGATGAACCGGCTTCTTGAGGCTGGAGAAACAACTAAAACAGAATAAAGAAAAACCGATACGAAAAAGCCATGTGGCACAGAGCAACAAATTAGAAGCTTTCATTTTTAATCTGTCCACATGGTTTTTTTCTATCTTATTTCATGCAATATTCTCTTTTACCGTTTCCTGTTTTCAGTAACGCTCTTTAATTTATTAATATGTATTCTTCCCCTGAAAGGCTGGAAATATACACAAAAAAATGATATACTAACAAAGTTAAAGCAGAAATGACAGGAGGTAATATTTTTATCTTGGCAAAGAAAAAAAACAAGTCTGTAAATATAAAAAGATATAAGGCAAAAAAAGAATTTAATATTGGAATGTTTCTGTTTGCAGTTGTACTTATTTATCTTATTGTTACTATTACCGCATATCTTTTAGAAGATAAGCCTTCTATTTATGAAGTGCGGGTGGGCAGTATTGTGAAGGATAATACCTATACCGGATTGATCATCCGCCAGGAAACAACTGTAAATGCAGAATCAGACGGCTACATTAATTATTATCAGAATGGGAACAGCAAAGTCAAATATGGCGCACCTGTTTATGCAATTTCAAAGAATGCTTTGAATTTTGATGATTCATCTACGGAATCATCTTCAACTGCAGATCTTAGTCCTGATGTTCAATCAGGACTTGTGACACAACTTCAGACATTCAATGAAAACTATGACAATTCCAACTTTTCAAGTATCTATACCTTAAAGAATGAGCTGCAAAATACATTGCAAAATGCATACCGCACAACTAAAACTGCGCAGCTTGCATCTGTAATTGAGAGCAGCGGACAAACTGTCACAACCGCTTCTGCCGGACAGGACGGAATTGTTTCCTATACGATTGATGGTTTAGAGTCCTTAACTGTTGACAATTTTACAGCAGATAATTTTAATAAAACAAATTATAAAGTAACTGAGCTTACCGATCAGATGAAAATATCAAGCGGTTCACCGGCTTACCGCTTGATTACCAGTGAAAACTGGTCCGTAGTGATACCTTTAAAAAAAGACACCGCAAAAGAATTTCAGAAATCTGATTTACAGAATGTGCAGGTCCGCATAGATAAAGACAGTGAAAAGATGTGGTCCGCTTTCTCTGTTCTTGAACGAGACGGGAATTTCTATGGTGTTCTGACCTTTGACAACTCTATGATTCGTTATGCATCAGAGCGTTTTCTGAACATAGAACTTATCTTAGAAGATGAGTGTGGCCTGAAGATTCCAAAATCTGCCGTAGTAGAAGAGCAGTTCTTTGTAATTCCTCATGATTACATTACAAACGGAGGTAACAGCTCTTTAGAAGGTGTTATGGTTTTGGATTCAAAAGGAACTGCCTCATTTCAGGCTGTTGATATTTATGACACTTCCGATGATGGAGAAGTTTATTTAAGTCGGGATCAGCTGAAATCCGGAACAGTGATTGTAAAACCGGATTCTTCTGATACTTATACGATTGATACCCAAAAGCCATTAAAGGGAGTCTACAATATCAATAAAGGATACGCTATTTTTAAAAAGGTATCCATTTTATGTGAAAGCGACGAATATTACATTGTTCAGGAAGGAGATTCTTACGGACTTTCTAATTACGATCATATCGTACAAAACGGAGCCGGTGTTTCCTCTGATGATGTTGTATTTCAGTGATTTGATTTTGTAGTCCTTTGAAAATTGGATACAAAATTAAAAAGAGGATAATCAAATTTAAAAAAGGAGAGATAACTTATGCTAGAAACACAGTTAAAAGAAGTAGAAGCAAAGATTCAGGCAGCCTGTGACCGTGCCGGACGCAAGCGGGAAGAAGTTACATTGATCGCCGTAAGTAAGACAAAACCGATAGAAATGCTTCAGGAAGCTTACGATCTCGGTGTCCGTGTGTTTGGTGAGAATAAAGTGCAGGAAATCACAGCCAAATACGATGCACTTCCTGATGATATCCACTGGCACATGATCGGACATCTGCAGACCAATAAGGTAAAATATATTATTGATAAAGCTTGCCTGATTCATTCTGTAGATTCTATTCGTCTGGCCGAAACAATCAGTCAGGAAGCTGTGAAAAAGAATGTGACAGCGTCCATTTTAGTAGAAGTCAATGTTGCAGAAGAAGAAAGTAAATTTGGAGTTACTTCTGAGGAGACAGAAAAATTGGTAGAGGAAATTTCAAAACTGCCAAATATCGAAGTCAAGGGGCTTATGACAATTGCACCATTTGTAGAAAATTCAGAAGAAAATCGATTAGTTTTTAGAAATTTAAGAAATTTAAGTGTTGACATAGCCGCTAAAAAATTTAATAATGTTACTATGAATGTCTTAAGCATGGGCATGACTGGCGATTATGAGGTCGCTATCGAAGAAGGTGCAACAATGGTAAGAGTTGGTACCGGAATCTTCGGAGAAAGAGATTACAGCAAATAGAGATTGGAGATTTTAACATGAGTGTTTTTAATAAGCTTTTAGATGCAGT
>OHBY01000261.1_pt1 | contig 35433 bp, 30 predicted proteins | sample 1577531 | NCBI WGS metagenome assembly OHBY01 (sample SAMEA3879564, study PRJEB24766) | human gut metagenome | biome: human-associated habitat; feature: feces | place: USA | collected 1985/1987 | reverse complement strand
CGCTTTCACACAGATGTATATTTTCGGAAATATCTGTAAGAGTGATCCGGTTCATATAATTCTGCTCTATATACGAGAGGATTTTACGGATACGTTCATACTCTGTGAGATCAGATGCGGGAGATACAGCCTGAAGCGGAAAATGCTCTGCCAGCAGTTTCCACATAGTCTGCATATGTATGGAAATATCCAGCTCATAGAAATCAGGCTTTTCTTTGTCCAGGGAGATGACTTTCAGCATATGGTCGCGAAAAATCGTATGCCAGTTTTCAGAATAATCGATATGCATGGCACATACGGCAAGATTCTGTATGACAGGATCTACATATTTGGTACAAATCGTACTCTGAAAGAAGCCGTAGATCAGCTTGGAATCAAAGGTGATCGGAATATAAGAACAGTCTTCCTGATCCTCCATTTCACCGGAATGTAGTGCATTGGAATTGCAGAAAATAATGTCTCCTTCCTTCAGATGGAAGGAACGATTATTCACACGGTAATGCATCGAGCCTTTTTTTATATAGGTGATTTCAATCTCCGGATGACAGTGCCACAGGAAGGAATTGGAATCATACTCTGATAAACGCTGGTAACTGACGAGAAACGGAAAATGATCGCTGCCGTGTTTTTTTAATTCTTTTTGAAACTGATTTGTGATGATCTGCATGGACTCTGGCCTCCGTTAAGTAGCGTCAAACGCATAAAATTACAGATAGTGTTCTTTTATTATAGGCATATTTTTATATAAAACGCAAGATTTTACCATTTTTTCGCAGATTAATTAAGGAATTTTACTATAGATACGTTATAATAAAATTACAGGATGTATTTAGATCGTAAAAAATATAAAGGAGAATGAAATCATGAATTTACCGGAAACAGCAAAACTTCAGGAAATTTACGGGGAAACAGAAATCAGCGGAGCACGTTTCAAAAATCTTGCAGATAATTTTTCAAAAATCTATGGACAGGATAAGGCAGAATACTTTACAGCACCTGGAAGAACAGAGATCATTGGTAATCATACAGATCATAACGGTGGTAAAGTAATTGCAGGAAGCATTAATCTGGATACGATAGGGGCAGCTTATCCGAATGGAACACAGGTGATCCGTATCACAAGTGAAGGATACAGGGATGAAATCGTAGTTGACCTTACAAAACTCAGCAAGAGTAATTACAAAAAAGGCACAGCAGCACTTGTAGCAGGAATGATGGAAGGTGCGCAGAAGAATGGTTTTGAAACAGGTGGATTTGATGCTTATGTCAGCACCAATGTTATTGCGGCAGCAGGTGTCAGCTCTTCTGCTTCTTTTGAAATGCTGATCTGTACGATCATTGATTACTTTTTCAATGAGAGCAAAATGTCCTTTAATGATTATGCCAAAGTAGGTCAGTACGCAGAAAATGTATACTGGGACAAGGCATCCGGAATGATGGATCAGATGGCATGTGCAGTTGGTGGTCCGGTACTGTTTGATTTTGCAGACAGAGATAACCTGAAATATAGCAAACTGGATTTTTCCTTCGGAAAATTTGGATACAGACTTGTTATTGTAAACACAGGAAAAGGTCATGCAGATCTCAGTCAGGAATATTCTGAGATTCCTGGTGAGATGAAAGCGGTTGCAAAAGTACTTGGTGTGGAACTTCTTCATGAAACAAATGTAGATGCACTTCTTGAACACTGCAATGAAATTGAAGATGACAGAGCCGTCCTTCGTGCACTTCATTTCTTTGGAGAAACATCACGCGTAGAAGATGCTGCAGATGCGATTCATCACAATGATTATGACAAGTTCCTTGAACTGATCGATGAGTCAGGAAAATCTTCATGGGAACTTCTTCAGAACTGCTACACAATGAAAGATTTTCATGAGCAGAAGATTACCAGAACACTTGCATTAACTCAGCTCTTCCTCAAGAAGATCGGGGCAGGTGTATGCCGTGTTCATGGAGGCGGTTTTGCAGGTGTTATCGCAGCAATCGTGCCGGAAAAAGAACAGGATAATTACGTAGAATATATTTCCAGATTTGTTGGAAAAGAAAATGTATATCCGATGGACATCCGCGCGATCGGAGCAGTACATATTGGATAATATGAAAGATAAACGACAACAGTTGATTATCCTTTGAAAATTATTAAAATACATACATAAAAAACATAAGGTATCATAAATACAGACAAAGGAGAGATTCTTTGAAGATTATTTCCTATATTTCTGTATTTATGATACCTTTTTTATATCAGTGATTTATTCTTTTCAAGCATTTCGTAAATGATATTTTGAGTATAAGTTCCGAGATGCTTCTGATCCTCTTTGGAAAGTTCTTTTACATAGATCGGTTTACCGTATTCCAGAACAACATGTGTGGATTTGATCTTTGGCATATGTGCCTCAAAAATTTCTGCGGTATTGTTCATCGCCATCGGGATGATCGCACATCCGGATTTGCTGGCAATTTTGAAACTTCCCTCATGGAACGGAAGGAGTTCCAGTTCATCCTTGTTTTTGTTCCGGGTTCCTTCTGGGAAGATGCAGATGGAGATGCCGGATTTGATCTTTTCAATAGCGGTAAGGATGGTTTTCAGTCCCTGTTTGATATCCTTACGATCCAGAAACAGGCAATGCAGATAGCGCATCCAGTTGGAAAGAAGCGGATATCGTTCCATTTCTTTCTTTGCAATATAACCGGTACGGATCGGGCAGCGACTGTAGGAAAGTACAATGTCAAAGTAGCTTCTGTGATTACCAATATAAAGGACTGGTGTGTCTTTTGGGACATTTTCTTCACCGATTATCGTGACCTTGGTTCCGGCTTCCCACAGAATAAATTTAAAAACTGCCTGGATAATACGAAGAGAGCTGATCTCTTTTGTTCGCGGTGAAAATTTTCCGATGATCCATTCCACGAAAAGGATTGGAATAGATAAAATCAGAAATCCAATGACCGTGATGGCAACAATAACTAAACGAATCATAATGAATTCCTCTTTCTGTCAAAAAGATGTCCCGCATAGCAAGACTCTGGTACAAGTATAAGTGATTTTGCAAATACTTGCAATAAATGTTTTATACTCTGCATAGAATACATACTGAAGAAATCTAATACCGGGAAATGAGAGAATTTATGAAAAAAGCAGCTTCTCTGCTGTGTCTGGCAGTGCTTTTTCTTATGTTGGGCGGATGTCAGATGATACGGATCGAGGAAGAAAATAAAACACCACTTGCATATACCGTGATCGAGGATTCCCAGATTCCGGAAGAAATGCAGGAGCTGATCAGAGAAAAGAAGGAAACAGAATTTCAGATTGCCTATCAGAAGGGAACGGAGCTGTTTCTGGCAAAAGGGTATGGTCGACAGATGAGTGGAGGATACAGCATTCAGGTAAAAGAACTTTCTGCATCTTCAAATGCAGTTTTTTTTGAAACAAAACTGATCGGTCCGACGGAAAAGATTCAGGGCGGGGAACCGTCATATCCGTATATTGTGATAAAGACAGAATACCGGGATGGTCCGGTGCAGTTTCAGTGAGACGGGAGGATGGAATTGTGGAATTAAAAAAAGAAGATATTCAGATATTAAGGACAAAGAGCAAGGCATCCAGCCAGGTAACATTTGATGTGGATTACAATGTACCGGATGTAAAACCGGACATTGGACGTATGATTCAGAATAAGGGGGAGATGACAGTAGAAGAAGTGCGCCTGAATGAAGGGCATGCATTTCTGAAAGGAAAACTGCAGGCAGATCTTCTTTATGTCGGTGAGGAGGATGGCAGGATCTACAGTCTTTCTGCAAATCTTCCAATGGAAGAGACACTGAATCTGGATGGAATAGTCAACGGGGATAAAATGTGCCTGAAATGGGAAATTGAGGATCTGAGCATTCATATCATCCATTCCAGAAAAATGAATATTAAAGCAGTGGTTACTTTTTTTGCTTCTGTAGATGAGCTGACAGGAGTACGGCTTCCGGTATCTCTTGATGATGAGACAGTATCTGTGCAGAAAAAAACAATGCGTGTACTGAGTCTTGTAATACATAAAAAGGATACTATGCGCCTGAAAGAGGAAATAACACTTGTATCGAATAAACCTAATATAGCAGAGCTGCTCTGGTATACAACAGAAGTTCGTGGACTGGATCTCAGACCGGAAGAAAACAGTGTAAAAGCCAAAGGAGAACTTTTTATTTTTGCATTATATACAGGTGATGATGAAAGTGGAACGCTCCAGTGGATAGAACATTCTATACCATTTAATGGAGAGGTGGAGTGCTCAGGCTGTATTTCGGAAATGATCCCAAATCTGGAAGCTGCTGTGATCAATCAGACCCTGGAGGTAAAACCGGATGCGGATGGAGAAGAAAGAAAGCTTCAGGCAGATGTTGTACTGGAACTGGATATGAAGCTTTATCAGGAAGAAGATCATGAGGTCATCATGGATGTGTATACACCGTTTCGTCAGTGTATGCCAAAAGGTCGGAAAGAGATACTGGAAAGTCTTCTTGTCCGTAATTTCTCCCGATGCAGGATCGCAGACAGGATAGAAGTCAAAGAGACACAGGGGAAGATCCTTCAGATCTGTCACAGCCAGGGCAAAATAAAAATAGACAAAATCCAAATCGTTAAAGATGGAATTCTGGCAGAAGGAATTGTACGACTAAAAGTGCTGTATATTGTAGAAAATGATGAAATGCCGTTTTATTCCATGGAAGCAATGCTGCCGTTCAGTCACGTAGTTGAAGCCAAAGGCATTACAGAAAACAGTGTATATTATCTGCATACGGAACTGGAACAGCTTTCAACGACAATGGTAGACAGCAATGATATTGAGATCCGGGCGACGATAGGACTGAATGTGCTTGTGATCCAGTGCAGTGAGGAGATGATCCTTGAAAAAATTGAAGAAATTCCACTGGATCAGGAAAAAATCCGGAATATGCCGGGAATTACAGTGTATATCATGAAACCAGGTGATACATTGTGGAATATTGCGAAAAAATTTTATACAACGGTGGAGGAGATCATGCAGATGAATGATCTGGACGGGGATGAGGTATCTTCCGGAACACCACTTCTTCTGGTGAAAAAAGTCGAAGAATAATATTGAATTTAGTATGAAAATCGGCTAAAATATAGCCAGATCATGTTTGTATACAAAGTACAAAGGAACGAAAAGTACAAAGGATGGAAGGTGAATTTATGCGTTTACGTGCAATGGCCAAGATTAATCTGGGACTGGATGTTCTTCGCAAAAGAGAGGATGGATATCATGAGGTTCGAATGATCATGCAGACGATCCAGATGTATGATCTTCTGGATATCCGGAAGAAGGAAGAACCGGGGATCTCCTTATCTACCAATCTTCCATATGTCCCGTCAGATGAAAGAAATCTGGTATATAAAGCAGCAAAACTTCTTATGGATGAATTTGATATCAAAGAAGGCCTTTCTATGAAGCTGACGAAATTTATTCCGGTGGCAGCTGGTATGGCTGGAGGAAGCTCGGATGCAGCAGCAGCATTTGTAGGAGTGAATCGTCTGTTTCGTCTTGGATTAAGTGAAGAGGAACTGATGAAGAGGGCAGTACAGGTTGGTGCGGATGTTCCGTATTGTGTTATGCGTGGAACTGCACTTGCAGAAGGAATTGGAGAGAAGCTGACCAGACTTCCGGGACTGCCGAAATGCTATGTGTTGGTTGGTAAACCGGGAATCAATGTTTCCACAAAACTTGCCTATGAAAATCTTCATCTGGATCAGATTCAGTCGCACCCGGATATTGATGGAATGATCAGTGACATTGAGAATCAGGATCTTCACAGTCTTACTGCGAAAATGCAAAATGTTTTTGAACCGGGAATCATCAGTCAGTATCCGGTTATTCAGGAGATTAAAGATCTTATGGAAGCGAACGGTGCGCTTAAGGCAATGATGAGCGGAAGCGGACCGACCGTCTTTGGAATATTTGATGACCGCAGTAAACTTCGGGAAGCTACGGAAGCGCTTCGCAACAGTCATCTGGCGAAAACTGTATTTGCAACACAGATATACAATAAAAAGTAAGAAAGGGGAAGTACTTATGATAAATGATTTTTCTGTAGACATGAATGAATATCTGCCATTACGCGATGTTGTATTTAATACACTCCGTAAAGCAATTTTAAAAGGTGAACTGAAGCCAGGAGAACGACTGATGGAAATTGCACTTGCAGAACGTCTTGGTGTCAGCAGGACTCCGGTAAGGGAAGCTATGCGAAAACTGGAACTGGAAGGTCTGGTTGTGATGATTCCCCGAAGAGGTGCACAGGTTGCCAATATCACAGAGAAAGATCTGAATGATGTTCTGGAAGTTCGAATTGCTCTGGAAAATCTTTCTATTGAAAATGCATGTGCACGTATGACAGAGGAACAGCTGGCGGAATTGTGGAAAGCGGCCAAAGACTTCGAAGCAACTATGGCAGAGGGTAATCTGGTCAAGCTTGCAGAGGCCGATGTGGCATTTCACGAAGTGATTTATAAATCTTCTGATAACAGAAGACTGAATCAGGTATTGAATAATCTTCGGGAACAGATTTATCGTTACCGTGTGGAGTATCTGAAGGATGAAGAGACAAGAAATCTTCTCGTCAAAGAACATGAAGAAATTTACGAAGCAATCCGTAATCGTGATGTAAAACAGGCACAGGAGATTTCCTATCAGCATATTGAGAATCAGCGGGAGGCGATCATACGGTCTATCCGTGAAGAGACACAGAACCGACAGGTTCATAAATAAAACGGTCAGCAGTGTCTGCACACATAAAATCTTATAATCTGGTTATTCTAAAAGAGATGCATAAAGTGTATCTCTTTTTTTATTCTCAATTTTATTATAGCAGGTATCTGTCTTCAGGAGGAAATGATGAGAGAAGCAGTAGAAGGACCAGTAAAAGAAACAGAGCAGATCAGGATTTCGTCAAATCTGAGGGATAATGAGATATATATCCGAAAGCAATGCGAAAATTGTGCAGATATTCTGGTACGTCCGATGCGTCTGGGAGAAGATCGTAAAGTGGACTGCCTTATGGTTTATATTGAAGTTACGGTATCGAATATGATGCTGGATGATTCAGCGATTGGAAAAATGATCAATCATTTCTGGAAAATACCGCCGGAAGAAATACAGGAATTTCTCAAAAATAACAGTCTGGGCATTGCAGATGTGCAGAAACTGGAAAATATGGATGAAGTTTTTGGAGCAATCCTGTCTGGAAATGCAGTGTTTTTTATAGATGGTTACAATAAGGCAATGAAAATCTCCAGCAAAGGGTATCCGGATATGGGAGTCTCTGAGGCAGAATCAGAAAAGGTATTGCGTGGTTCCAGGGAAGGTTTCTCAGATTCGGTAAAGACAAATTCTGCGCTTGTACGCAAAAGGATCCGTGATACCCGAATGAAAGTAGAAGAATATCAGAGTGGAGTCCGTTCTAATACAACGATTCAGATACTGTATATCGAAGATCTGGTACATGAAGAACTTCTGGAAGAGGTCAAAAACAGGCTGGAAGAATACAAAATAGATGGAATTCTGGACAGTGGAATGCTGGAACAGCTGACTGAGAAACCCTGGTATTCGCCTTTTCCGCAGTATCAGGTGACGGAACGCCCGGATCGGACGGCACTGGAACTTCTCAATGGAAAAATCGCACTTTTGTGTGATAATTCTCCGTCTGCCCTGATCCTGCCAGGTGCATTCAGCAGTTTTATGGAGAGCAGTGAAGACTGGTATCATCATTTTGAGATGGCAACATTTCTTCGAATACTGCGTTATCTGGCACTGCTGACAGCAACATTGCTTCCGGGATTGTATCTGGCAGTGATCCGGTTTCATACACAGATATTGCCAACGAATCTTTTACTGTCTTTTGCAGATGCAAGGGAGGGAGTACCTTTTTCAAGTGTGACAGAACTGGTTTTACTGGAACTCGCTTTTGAACTGATACGGGAAGCCGGAGTCCGGGTACCCGGTGCACTTGGAAATGCAATCGGAATAGTAGGCGGCCTGATCATAGGAGATGCGGCAGTCAGTGCCAATCTGGTAAGTCCTATTGTTGTTATGATCGTAGCACTTACGGCACTTGGATCTATGGTCATACCGGATGAAGAATTTGCAGCTGCTTTTCGCCTGCTGAAATATGGATTTTTGATTCTGGGAGGCTATCTTGGAATATATGGAGTTGTCCTTGGCATCTATCTTACAGTATCACATCTGTCAGGACTGTTGAGCTTTGGAATACCGTATCTGGTGCCTTTTGTGGAAGAACAATCCGTTAGACAGACAGGTAATGGTATTTTTCGAATACCTTTCAAAGCCAGAAAATACAGGCCGGTCTATGCAAGAAAGGAACAGAGTATCCGTCTGCGAAAGATTACAGACAGGAAGGAGCGTGAATCATGAAGTATGCAGAAAACAATCGTATATCACACAGACAGTTGTATCATCAGATTATACTTTCTTTTCTTGCACCACTTCTGATCTGTATTCCGGGATATAACGGAGAACAGGGAATGTCTGGAACAGTGGGCATCATGGCTGCAGTTCTGATCCTTTTGCTGTATGTCTTTTTTCTGATGAGAACTTCTTACTGTTATGCAGATCCTGTAAAAATAATGGGAAAGCTGAAAGGCAGCCTGTTGGGAAGCTTTTTCTTAATATATCTGATCATGACAGGAGTTTATATTCTTTCACTCATTGAGCAGATCGTACCGGTGTGGGCAGTATCAGGGATTGCAACCGGATGGCTGATTTTCTGGGCGGTTGCAGTCTGTGCATATGGTGCGGATCAGGGGATGCAGCGCAGAGGGCGGATGGCCGGTGTCTCGGGAGGGATTTTTTTATTTGTGATCATACTTATGCTGCTGTTGTGTATCGGGCAGGGGAATGCAGAATATCTGAAAGAAATGCTGCAGGAAAGTCGCTTGTGGGGAAAGGAGATCGTTTACAGCACATATGATATGGTGTGTGCTTTTTCGGGAATCAGCCTTCTTCCGTTTGTATTGCCGAATGTTGAAAAAAGAGGAAATTCCGGAAAAATCGTAACATCGGCCATTCTTACAGTCAGCGGAATTTTACTGCTTATTCTTTTTATCCTGCCTTCTGTATTGGGGTGGGGACGGATACAGAAAGAACTTTATCCGGTCCTTCCGCTGATGGCAGGAGCAGACCTGCCGGGAAATGTACTTGCCAGGTTTGATGTACTCTGGATTGGTTTTTTATTGTACGGGCTTTTTTTTGCACTGGGAAGCTGTTTCCATTACGGAATGCGTATACTGGATACGGTGCATCTGAGAAGCGGAAAATACTGGCTTCCCATAGTAATTTATGCGTTTTCTTTTGTCAGAATAGATGACAGAGGGATCGCAGATTTCTACAAAATGTATCTGGGAACATTTTTTGTTCCGGGACTGGTGCTGATCCAGATCTGTCTGCTTTTCCGGGGACAGAAAAAGAGAAGAAAAAAAACAGCTTCTGCAGTGGCTGTTTTAATGGTATTTATTCTGAGCTGTACCGGTTGTGCCGGAATAGAACCGGAAAAGAGAATGTATCCGCTGGCTATGGGAGTTGATGTGTCTGAGGGAGAATACATTCTGACCTATGCAATGCCGGATCTTCCCAGAGCGACCGGTCAGGGAAAAGAGGAAGAGGATGGCAATCAGACACTCCAGGTCCGTGGGAAAAGTTTTGAGGAAATAAAAAGTCGTTATGAAAGATCCCAGGAAAAATATCTGGATATCGGACATTTGCAGATACTGATACTGAGTCAGGACCTGACTGAAACCGATATGTGGAAAGATTTTTTTGAATATCTCAGAGAAGAACCGCTGGCAGGAGAAAATATATATGTATTTCAGACGCAGGAACCGGAAAAACTGCTGGGCTGGAAGGAAGGTGGAACATCGGTCGGAGAATATATTACAGGTCTTATGGAAAACCGAATGGACAGAGAACAGAAAAATGGTGTGACTCTGCGGCAGGTCTATTATCAGTGGTATCAGAATGGAACTTTAAAGAAACTTCCGAAAATTACACTTTCCGAAGATCAGATCCAGGTCTGGCTGGAATAATATGGCGATTTTGGGGAATACTTCTGAAAGAATATTATTTTGCAAAGCAAATAACAAAAAGAAACAGGAGGTTCCGGGATGAAACAGATATACAAAAAAGAAAACAGAATCCTGCTCTCTATGATAACAGGAATGATAGTCATCAGTCTGCTGTGTGGAATACAATGGAGGGGATCACAGAAAAATGTTCTGGCATGGTGGGGCAGTATTTATCCGGAGTTCTGTTTTTCAGAATGGGATCAGTATGGCTGCGATGTCGAAAAATTTCCATCAGAACAGAGGCCAAAGATATCCTTCTGGCTTGCGAAAGCTATTGAGAGGTGGTAAGATATCGATATGTTCGGAAAAGTTCATTTTACTTTTTCGAACATATAAAACAGAACTGGAGAATTACATATGAAGATAGATAGAGATGCACCGATCGGTGTGTTTGATTCCGGAGTAGGTGGCCTGACAGTGGCACGTGAGATCATGCGTAATCTTCCTTCGGAAAAGATTGTTTATTTTGGTGATACAGCCAGAGTTCCATACGGCAGTAAATCCAGAGATACGGTTATTCGCTACTCCAGACAGATCATTCATTTTCTGAAAGAACAGCAGGTGAAAGCAATTGTGATCGCCTGTAACACAGCAAGTGCATTTGCGCTTGATGCGGTACAGCATGAACAGGATATACCGGTTCTTGGTGTGATTGGAGCAGGAGCAAAGGTTGCTGCAGAAGAGACGGTCAATAAAAGAGTTGGTGTGATCGGTACGGTCGGCACAGTTGGCAGTGGAATTCACGAAGCTTATCTGAAGAAACTGGATCCGGAAATTACGGTGATCGGTAAGGCCTGCCCACTGTTTGTACCTCTGGTAGAGGAAGGCTGGCTGCATGATCCGGTGACCGTAGAAGTTGCAAACCGATATCTGCAGGAACTGAAAGATAAAGATGTGGATACACTGATTCTCGGCTGTACGCATTATCCGCTGATCCGATCTACGATCCGGGAAGTTATGGGAGAAAAAGTAAGACTGGTAAATCCGGCGTATGAGACGGCTTTGGAACTGAAGAATCTTCTGCAGAAAACAAATATGCTCAGTACCGGACAGCAGGAAGAGGAATTTCCTTATCGATTTTATGTAAGTGATCTTGCAGATGAGTTTAAGGAATTTGCCAATTCGATTCTTCCGTATGATGTGGAAATGACTAAGAAAATTGATATTGAAAAATATTGATAATTATCAGAATCAGGAGAGATATATGAAAAAAGATGTACTTATACATGTACGCGGGCTTCAGATGATGGATCCGGAAGAGGAACAGGAACCAATCGAGATCGTTGTCCCGGGACAGTATTATTATCGAAATGGAAGTCATTATCTTCGTTATGAAGAAATGATGGACGATACGGCAGAACCGACGGTCAACTATATCAAGATGTCGGCGCAGGGAGTGGAAGTCCGCAAGCAGGGGCAGGTAAATGTACATATGGTTTTCGAACAGGGTAAGAAAAATATGACATTTTATTCTACACCGTTTGGAACACTTCAGATGGGGATTGCAGCAACCGGTTTGGAATTGCAGGAAGAAGAGGATAATATTCATCTGAAAGTTGATTATGCACTGGATATGAATGAGGAACATGTGGCTGACTGCTATCTTACGGTTCAGGCACAGTCCAGAGATTCGGAGAATCTTATATTGTAATAAGTATTGATAGAACTAAAGAGAAAAAAGAAATGCCTGGGAGATGATTCTCTCAGGCATTTTGCATGTGTCCTTATTTGTTGAGTAATCTTTTGAAAAAGCCTTTTTTCTTAGGAGCCGGTGTTTCCAGGGAACCACGGATTCCTTTAACGCCAACGATATATAAACCGCTGACTTCGGCCTTGACTTCTTTTTTGACCGGAATCTGATCAAAAACTTTTTCATCTGCGATCAGAACGGAGATCTTTGGTCCGACTTTTGCTTTAACGATTGGCAGTTTGGAACGGCGCATCAGCTTCGGTGCCTGGTCGATCACCATCTGAGGAAGACCGGATTCTTTTAACGGAAGTCGCTTCTTATCAATAATCAGCATAGAAACGGTTTGCTTAGCAGCTTCAATCTGGGCCTGCTGTTCTTCTTGTTTCTTCTGAGCCTTTTTTCCAAAGAAATAAAGAGCTATCAGAGCAGCGATCAGAACGACCAGGATCACAAGAAGGACGATGGTAAGTGTACTCATAGATACCCTCCTCAATATGTAATTTACAAACTTATGTCATGCGAATTATATTCTAACATCATTTATTACAAAAGGCAAACAAATTCATAAAATTCCATAAAGAATAGGAAAAGTTATAGCAAAGGTACAGAGAAACAGGTATAATAAATTTACGGCTTTTAGAAAAATCTGAAAGATAAATTTATTTGTGGGTACACTAAGAATTACAGAACAAAGGCCCTGGAGAGTTAGTATGGAGAAGAAAAACGACAGAAATAAAAATACCAGTCAGAATAAACTGTATTCAGATGAAATAAAAGAAATGGAACGTTTGTCAGAAGAGCAGGAAAAGGCACTTCGCGAGAGACGCCAGGCAAGAAAACACCGCATAAAAAAGCAGGAACGAAGAAAAAAAATGATCGTATTGGGAAGCATGGCCGTTGTTACCGTAGTGGTAGCAGTGAGTGCAGTCACCGGAATCGTCAGTTTTGTGACCAGAGAAAGCAGGCAAAGTCAGGTTTCATCAAAAAAATCAGCAGAAAAGGACTCATCGGAGCCGACTTTGACAGATACGGTGAAACAGAGTCGTTCAGATCTGGAAGTGGATGAGAGAACCCCGGAGGAAATTCTGGCAGATGCGAAGCTTCTCGCAGTACAATATGATTATGACAAGGCAATCAGCCTGCTTCAGAAATACAGCGGCTATAAAGAGAATACAGAAATGCAGGATGCGGTAAAACAATACGAAGAAATAAAAGCTTCCTGTAAGTCCTGGCCACTGGAAGAAGTTACACATGTTTTTTATCATACACTGATCAAAGATCCATCTAAAGCATTTGATGGAGACTATAAAGAAGCTGATTACAATCAGGTTATGACAACGATCGATGAATTCAACAAGATTACAGAGACTATGTATGAGAAAGGCTATGTCATGGTCAGTATCTATGATATGGCTAAGGCAGATGCTGATGGCAATATAACAGAAGGAGAGATCCTTCTCCCGGAAGGGAAGATTCCGTTTGTTCTTTCACAGGACGATGTCTGTTATTATCATTATATGGATGGTGATGGATATGCATCGAAGCTGGTTGTTGATGAGAATGGAAAAATCCGGAACGAATATGTAGAGGATGATGGAAGCGTTTCTGTCGGAGATTATGATATGGTTCCGTTGATCGACCGTTTTGTAGAAGAACATCCGGATTTTTCATACAGAGGGGCAAAAGGAATTGTGGCACTTACCGGTTATAATGGTATTTTAGGATATCGTACAGACCAGAGCTATGAGACACGTCCGGATGATCTGGATGCCAATAAGGTTGAATGGCTGGATGCACATCCTGATTTCAGCCTGGCGAAAGAAAGAGAGGGCGCCAAGAAAGTCGCAGATGCCATGAAAGCAGAGGGATGGCTTTTTGCAAGTCACACCTGGGGGCATCAGAATGTAGGGCAGATAGGACTGGAAACACTTCAGACCGATACCCGGAAATTCAAAGATAATGTAGATCCGCTGATCGGAGGTACAGATATCATTATATTTGCGTTTGGTACAGACCTCTGTGGACCGGAGGATTATCACGGCGATAAATTCGAATATTTAAAAGGTGCAGGATACAATTATTTTTGCAATGTAGATTCAAGTAAATATTATGTACAGATAAGAGAGCGGTATTTCCGTCAGGGGAGAAGAAATTTGGACGGATACCGTATGTATTACCACCCGGAGCTTCTGGAGGATCTTTTTGATGTAAAGAGTGTTTTTGATCCGGTAAGACCGACACCGGTGCCGCCAATGGCATAACTGATAAAAGGGGATAAAGAATGAAAAAAAGAGCATTAATACTTACAGCAGTACTTACTGCAGCAGCACTGACAGGGGGAAGTGGTTATCTGCCGGTTACAGACGGCATAAGATCTAAAATGATACAGAACGTTTATGCAGATGCAGAGGATTCAAAAGAATCTGCAGATACAGAAACTTCTGATTCTGTGCTTGATCAGGCAACGATCATGTATCAGCAGTATAATTATGATGAGGCAATCAAATTGCTGAAAAAGCAGGATGATTTTACGAAAAATAAAGATTACATGGATCTTGCTGCAAAATGCCAGATTGCGAAAAAATCACTGGTTGAATATCCTCTTGAAAAAATCACACATGTATTTTTTCATACATTGATCGAGGACACATCCAGAGCATTTGATGGAGATTCAAAATCCGGAAATTATAATCAGGTCATGACAACAGTCAGTGAGTTTAATAAGATCATTCAGATCATGTATGACAAGGGCTATGTACTGGTAAGTCCGCATGATATGGCAACGGTAAATAAAGACGGTACGATGAGCAGGGGTAAGATCATGGTTCCCGAGGGCAAGATCCCGTTTGTCCTTTCGCAGGATGATGTCAGCTATTACCATTATATGGACGGCGATGGCTGTGCATCCAAACTTGTACTTGACGAGAATGGAGAGGTAAAGAACGAATATGTTGATGCTGACGGAAATGTTTTAGTCGGAGATTATGATCTGGTACCGCTTCTGGATTCTTTTATCAAAGAACATCCGGATTTTTCCTATCATGGACGTAAGGGAATCCTTGCGATGACCGGTTATAACGGAGTACTGGGATACAGAACAGACAGTGCATATAAGACCGGCGAAAACCTTCAGGATGACCAGAAGAAATTCCTGGAAGATCATCCTGATTTCGATTATGACCAGGATGTAAAAGATGCGACCAAAGTGGCAGATGCCATGAAGGCAGAGGGATGGGAATTCGCAAGCCATACCTGGGGACATATGAATGCAACAGAGCGTTCTGCTGAGGATCTTAAGACAGACGATGAGAAATGGAAAGCAAATGTAGCCCCGATCCTTGGAGATACAGATATGATCATCTTTGCGTTTGGTGCAGATATTGGTGACTGGGAAGGTTACTCTTCTGATAATCCGAAATTTCAGTATTATAAGAGTGCGGGTTATGACTATTTCTGTAATGTAGATTCCAGTCAGTACTTTGTACAGATCACAGATCAGTATTTCCGACAGGGAAGAAGAAATCTGGATGGTTACAGAATGTATTATAACCCGGATATGCTGAGCGATCTTTTTGATGTATCTGAGGTATGGGATTCTTCCAGACCGACACCGGTACCAGAAATGTGATATGCAGATTTGAAAGGAGTTTTATTATGAAGAAAAAAACAGTTGCAGCGATGTTGGTAATGTGCATGGCTTTATCTGCTACAGCATGTAGCGAATCTGATACAAAAGAAACCAAAACCGAGACAACACAGGATACAGGGGATAAAAAAGATTCTGCATCCTCAGATAAAAAAACATCTGCTTCGGCAGTCAGACTGGTGTCTGTTTCTGATGTTTCAAAATATGTTACGATTGGAGAATATAAGGGACTGACACTGGACAGAGCATCGGTTACTGTAACGGATGATGATGTACAGGCAGAGATCGATTATAATCTTGAAGAAAACGGAACAGAGGTAAATGACGGAACAGTAGAAGAGGGCGATTCGGTAACGATTAATTTTACCGGAACGATAGACGGAAAAGAATTTGATGGGGGTTCTGCAGAAGATTATGATCTTGTGATTGGCGAGGGCGGAATGATCGATGGATTCGAGGATGGAATCATTGGCATGAAAAAGGGAGAGACAAAAGAACTGGACCTGACTTTCCCGGATGATTACTATGAAGAATCTGTTGCCGGTAAACCGGTTGTGTTTAAAGTTACGCTGCAGAAGTTCACGCGGCCTTCCGAACTGAATGATGAGTGGGTAGCTGCCAATACAGAATACAAGACAGTTGACGAGTATCGTGCAGCCGTCAAAAAAGAACTCGAAGAAAATGAGACAAAATCAGCAGATTATGATCTTTACAGTAATGCCTGGAGCGAAGTACTCGCAAATTCTGAAGTAAAAGAATATCCGGAAGAAGATGTGGATAAGGCGGTTGAAGCATACAAAAAACTCAATGAAAATTATGTCAAAGAAGCAGGTATGGAAATGTCTGATTTCCTTAAGGCTCAGGGAATGTCTGAAGAAGATTATGAGGAAGACTGCCAGCAGTATGCAGAATCCAAAGTGGAACAGAACCTTATTGTTCAGGGAATCATGGATGCAGAAGGACTCAGTCTTGACGATGACGATATACAGACATTAAAAGACGAGCTGTTATCAGAATATGGCTATGAGAGTTTTGATCAGCTGGTTGCATATTATGGTGAACAGGAAGTAAATGAATCACTGGCACTGATGCGTGTGGAACGTTTTATAGTGGATAATGCGACAGTAAATGAAACTTCTGCAACAGAAGCTGATGTGGCAAATGAAGATGCAGATCCGGAAAGTGAAAACACCGGAGTTGATGCTGCAGAAGACACTACAGAAGATAATGCGTCAGAGGAAGATAGCAGTGACACTGCAGAAGAAAGTGAGGAAACTGCATCGGAAGATGATGTGGCAAATGAAGGATGATCATAAAAAATGGAAATGTTTTTCAGGAAGATGGAAGTTTTTGCAGGGAAACACTTTATATCAGAAATCACAGACTGACAGAGGCATTTGAAGAAACATCTGAAGAGGAAGTTATAGATGCCGAGGGTCTTATGGTCATTCCAGGTCTTGTGGATATTCACAGCCATGGAGCATATGGGGAAGATTTTTCTGACGGTGATCCGGAAGGCCTGAAAAAAATCTTAAGATATGAGAGACAAAGTGGAATAACATCATATTGTCCGACTTCCATGACACTTCCGAAGGAACAGCTTAAGAAGATTTTCAAAGGGATCAGGGAAGCAGAAAAGTCCGGCGATGGAGCAACGGTTGCAGGTATCAATATGGAAGGACCGTTTTTGGATCCTGTTAAGAAGGGCGCACATGTGGAAGAATGGATCACAGAACCGGATGCAGATTTTGTAAAGGAATTGAATGAAGTATCAGGTGGAAGAATCCGACTTGTAACACTGGCACCTAATGTAAAGGGAGCTATGGACTTCATACGGGAAATGAAGGACGAAGTACAGATATCTCTGGGACATACTGCAGCAGATTATGAATGTGCGTCAGAAGCAATGGCACTGGGGGCACATCATGTAACGCATCTTTATAATGCGATGCAGCCGTTGGCCCACAGAGAACCGGGACTGATCGGAGCGGCTTCGGATGATCCGGAATGTATGGTTGAACTGATCTGTGATGGCTATCATATTCATCCGGCTGTAATCAGAGCGACATTCAGAATGTTCGGACCGGAAAGAGTCATTTTGATCAGTGATTCCATGCGTGCAACAGGGATGAAAAACGGTACATATGAGCTTGGCGGACAGGAAGTAACTGTGAAGGACCGCAAGGCAGTGCTGAAAGACGGAACACTTGCAGGATCTGCGACAAATTTATTTGGCTGTATGTGCAAAGCAATAGAATTTGGTGTGCCTGTAGACCAGGCAATTTTTGCAGCCACGAGAAATCCGGCAAGAAGTATTGGGATTTATGACAGAACAGGGTCTGTTCATACAGGTAAAGAGGCAGATATTCTTCTGTTAACAGAGAATTTTGAATTAAAAAGAGTTATCTGATATACCTGCTGAAGTATTGGATCATCATTCACAGAATAACTTGATTTAGTTCAGGAATTGTGATTGTATTTCAGAATTAAATGCGTTATGATAATAAATAGACAAAAAAGTTATAGAAAATACAGCAGGTGGAGTAGATGGATAAAAGGGTATTGCGTGAACGAATGCGCAAAAAGCAACAGCAGATAAGACGTCGTCAGATGATGAAAAAAGGCGCGTATGTTGTGGCTGTGATACTCGTATTCATATTTGTAATACGGGGAATTATTCTTCCGGTCATTAATCGGGTCGGAGGGAAAAATACAGATAAACCGGCACAGGTACAGGCAGAAACAGATACGAATGCGAATACCAATACAGGAGATTCAGGAACTGAGACACAGATAGAAAAAGACACAAATGCAGCAATCCGTAAACCGCTGAAGGGTGCGAGTGATCTGACAAAGGCTTCTCAGCTGACTGCTGGCTGGCATGAGGATGAGAACGGTAAATGGTATCAGAATGTGGATGGTACATATTATGCAGGTGGACTGCAGGAAATAGATGGTTCTACATATTATTTTGGAGACAATGGTTATGCACAGACCGGATGGGTGAGCGTTGGATTTGATGATTACTATTTCAATGATGACGGTACTTATGATCCGAGCCAGCATAAAACCAGAATCGCATTTACCTTTGATGATGGCCCTGGAGAATATACCAATGAACTTCTGGACTGTCTGGAACAGAACAATGCACATGCTACTTTCTTTATGTTAGGTCAGAATGTAGGCAGCTGGGAGTCAGAAGTTCAGCGAATGGTGGACATTGGATGTGAGGTCGGATCTCATTCCTGGGATCATCTGAATCTGTATGATCTTGATATGGATGCAGTTGCCAAAGAGTTTTCAGATACAGATGCAGCTCTGGAGAAGGCATGTGGACAGAAGGCAAGTGTTGCCAGAGCACCATATGGAAACTGGAGTGATGATATCATTTCTACAGTCAATAAGCCATTCTTTACATGGTCACTGGACTCTCTGGACTGGAGCTATCTTGATGTCAACAAGGACTATGATGCTGTTATGAATGGGGATCTTACAGACGGTTCTATCATTCTTATGCATGATATTCATGAGCCATCTGTACAGGCAGCAATCAAGATGATCCCGGAACTGGTAGCCAAAGGCTATAAACTGATGACAGTCAGTGAGCTTGCAGCAGCCAAGGGAGTTACTTTACAGAATGCAAACTATTCTGATTTCTGGGACAGTTCACTTCAGAAGGGTATCGTTGCAGGATATAACAGTGGTTCTTCTGACGGAAGCAGTGATGGTACAGCGGTATCAGATGGTACTACCTCAGATGACGGCTCAACAGATAGTTCTGATGTAAGTGATACAGGATCTTCGGACAGCAGTGATGTCAGCGATGGAAGTGATGATAGTTCAGATGATTCTTCCGAAGATGACAGCTCAGGAGGCGATGACTCTTCCGGGGATGGAAGTTCATCAGATGACAGTTCCGGAGATAACAGCTCAGACGATGGATCTTATGATGACAGTTCCGGAGACGGAAGTGATTATGCAGATGAGGACTCCGGAGATGGGTATGATACAGGATATTAATTCTATATAAAATAAGAATCCACAAAAGAGGACAAGTTCGAAAGCGCAATCGGACAAGTCCTCTTTTTGTGTACTTGTAATTTCTTATTTTAATTGACGGGAACATTATGGATTGGTATAATATGTCTATAAAAATGCAAAATATCAGCATAATAAATGTGCATAATGCTGATGGGAGGCGCAGAGTTGTAAAGAGTGCCGGAATAAAATAGCTGTTAAGGGAGGTACGTTTGAATGGGAGAGAAGTTGCAGTTTACAGAGCTGGATCAGTATCTGTTCGGACAGGGAACCCATTATGACATTTACAGGAAATTAGGAGCCCATCCGACGATACAGAGGCGTAAGAAAGGTGTATATTTTGCTGTGTGGGCACCAAATGCCAGATCAGTTTCTGTTGTTGGAGAGTTTAATAACTGGAATACACAGGCAAATCCAATGAAGAAAGTCGGACCAATTGGGGTATATGAGACATTTATACCCGGAGCAAAGGTTGGAGATCTCTATAAATTCTATATTATCGGCTATCATGGTGAAGAATTATACAAAGCTGATCCATATGGCAATGAAGCAGAACTGAGACCTGGCACTGCATCCAGAATTGCGGACATTTCTGATTATAAATGGAAAGATACTACCTGGATGAAAAGACGTCCGGAATTTGATGAAATCAGAGATCCTATGGCCATTTATGAGGTACACCCCGGTTCCTGGAAGAAACATGAAGCAAAAGATGAAGATGATCCGGGATTTTATAATTACCGTGAACTGGCACATGAACTTGCTGCCTATGTAAAGAAAATGGGTTATACACATGTAGAACTTATGGGAATTGCCGAGCATCCGTTTGATGGCTCATGGGGATATCAGGTCACAGGATATTATGCACCAACCTCCCGTTATGGTTCTGTTCAGGATTTCAAGTATATGATCGATTATCTGCACCGTAATAAGATTGGAGTTATTCTGGACTGGGTACCGGCACATTTTCCGAAAGATGCACAAGGCCTCGCAAATTTTGACGGTACAGCAGTATATGAACATGAAGATCCGAGACAGGGAGAACATCCGGACTGGGGAACCAAGATTTATAACTATGGCCGTCCGGAGGTCAAAAACTTCCTGATTGCCAATGCACTCTACTGGATTGAAGAGTGTCATGTAGACGGACTTCGTGTTGATGCAGTAGCATCTATGCTTTATCTGGATTATGGAAAGAAGGATGGCGAGTGGGTTGCTAATAAATATGGTGATAACAAAAACCTTGAAGCAATTGAGTTTTTCAAACATTTGAATACCGTTGTACTTGGAAGAAATCATGGAACGGTCATGATAGCAGAAGAATCTACCGCATGGCCACAGGTTACCGGAAAAGCTGAAGATGGAGGACTTGGATTCTCTTTGAAATGGAATATGGGATGGATGAATGATTTTCTTGAATACATGAAATTGGATCCATATTTCCGTAAGGACAATCACAATAAGATGACATTTTCTATGACTTATGCATACAGTGAAAAATATGTCCTTGTCATCTCGCATGATGAAGTCGTACATTTGAAATGTTCTATGGTTAATAAGATGCCAGGCTATCCGGAAGAAAAGATTCGTAATTTGAAAGCTGCGTATGCATTTATGCTGTTCCATCCAGGCAAAAAACTTCTGTTTATGGGACAGGAATTTGGACAGCTGCGTGAATGGAGTGAGGAGAGGGAGCTTGACTGGTATCTTCTGAATGAAAAACCACATCAGGATCTTCAGGAGTTTGTAAAGACGCTTTTACATATGTATACAAAGTATCCTGCATTGTATGCAGGGGACAACGATCCTGACGGATTTGAGTGGATCAATGCAGACGATGCATACAGAAGTATTTTCAGTCTGGTAAGAAAATCTCCTACAAAGAGAAATAACCTTCTGTTTATTGTAAACTTTACGCCGGTTGACCGCCCGGATTATCGTGTCGGTGTTCCAAAGAAAAAACAGTATAAACTGATCATGAATGAACATGGACTTTTGGAGAAACCGGAGGTATTTAAAGCAGAAGCACAGGAATGTGATCACAGAGAGTTTTCGTTTGACTATCCACTGCCAGGATATGGTGTTGCGGTGTTTACTTATTGACAATTCCATTGTAAAAATTAACCAATTTTGCGCATCGATAATTATATAAATTTAACAAATAAAATCGTTGCAATTTAAGAAAATATAGGTTATACTGAACGCGACTGAGGAAAATCATTTGGAAACTCAGTATTTACATGAAATGCAGTAAGTTGAACATAAAAAAAAGATTTTGAAAGGAGATTTACAATGAAAGTATCTAATATTAAAGACATCGAGAAATTTTTTGAAGTAGTAGACAGCTGCCAGGGCAAAGTTGAACTGGTAACAGGTGAAGGTGACAGACTGAACCTCAAATCCAAACTGTCCCAGTACGTATCTCTTGCAAACATCTTCTCCGGCGGAGAAATTCCGGAACTTGAGATCGTAGCATATGAGAAAGAAGATATCGACAAACTTCTCAGCTTCATGATCAACGGTTGATTTTAGAGAGTATAGAGTGGGGACGTGACTGGTTCATGTCCCCATTACCCATATAAAGGGATAATAACCAGGGGGTATTTTATGCCTCCTGGTCAAATTGCGTTATAAGTTAGCGGTATAAAACAAATAATATAAAGTAATTTAGCAATCATTTTGCCCATGGGCAGAAAGAGAGGAAATGCAATCATGGAAAAAACTAAAATTGACATTATCTCCGGTTTCCTTGGAGCCGGTAAAACAACACTAATCAAGAAACTTCTGAAAGATGCCTTTCAGGGGGAACAGGTCGTACTGATTGAAAATGAATTTGGTGAGATCGGCATTGATGGAGGATTTCTGAAAGAAGCCGGAATCCAGATCCGTGAAATGAACTCAGGATGTATCTGTTGTTCACTGGTTGGTGATTTTGGTGCATCTTTGAAAGAAGTTATCAGCAAATATCACCCGGACAGAATCCTGATCGAGCCATCTGGTGTCGGCAAATTATCTGATGTCATTAAAGCAGTACAGGGCGTAGAAGAAGAAACAGGACTGGTTCTGAACAGCTACACTACTGTTGTTGATGCAAAGAAATGCAAAATGTATATGAGAAATTTCGGTGAATTTTTCAACAATCAGGTTGAATATGCCGGAGCGATTATCATGAGCCGTACAGATATTGTTGACGAAGCAAAAGCACAGGCATCACTGGAACTGCTTCGTGAGATTAACTCCAAAGCAGCGATCATCACAACACCGATCGAGAAACTGGAAGGTAAAAAACTTCTGGAGGTTATGGAGCATCCGGTATCTCTGGCAGATGAGCTGATGGAAGAAGAGGAGGTATGCCCGGAATGCGGACATGTGCATGAACATGGCGAACATCATCATCATGACCATGATGAAGAATGTGGATGCGGACATGACCACGATCATGAAGAACATGAGCATCATCATCACGACCATGATCATGAATGCGGATGTGGACACGACCATCATGACCATCACCATCATCATGCAGATGAAGTATTTACAAGTTGGGGTCGTGAGACAATTAAGAAATATACAAAAGAAAATCTTGAGAAGATGCTGGAAGCTCTTTCTGCATCTGATGAATATGGAATCATTCTCCGTGCAAAAGGAATGCTTCCGGCAGAAGATGGAACATGGATTTATTTTGATATGGTTCCGGAAGAAACAGAAATCCGTGAAGGCGCACCGGAATATACAGGTCGTCTCTGCGTGATCGGATCTAAACTGAATGAGGACAAACTGGCTGAGCTTTTTGGCCTGTAATCATAGAGGAGAATACAGACAATGGATGAGATCAAAGTACCGATTTATTTAATGACCGGTTTCCTGGAAAGTGGCAAGACTTCTTTCCTGAGTTTTACCATACAGCAGGATTATTTCCATACGGATGGAAAGACACTTCTGATCCTCTGTGAGGAAGGGGAGGAAGAATACGATCCGGCAATTCTTGAAGCCAATAATACTGTTGTGGAGGTAATTGAAAATGAGGAAGACTTTACAACAGACAGACTGGTTGCCATGGATATTCTTCATCAGCCGGAGCGTGTTATCATAGAATATAATGGCATGTGGCTGGTAAGCAATTTTGAAAAAATGCAGCTGCCGACAGGCTGGGGAGTAGAACAGCAGATTACCTGTGTAGATGGAAGTACTTTCCAGATATATATGGCGAATATGAAATCCATTTTTATGGATATGATAAAAAATACAGATATGGTTATCTTCAACCGTTGCAAAAAGGAAGATCCACTTCCGACTTATCGACGTGGAATCAAGGTCGCAAATCAGAGAGCAGAAGTTATTTTTGAGGATGAAGAAGGCGAGCTGGGTGATATTTTCCAGGATGAAATGCCATTTGATATGAATGCGCCGGTTATCGAAATTCTTCCGGAAGATTATGGCATCTGGTTTGTGGATGCAATGGATCATCCGGAAAATTATGAAGGCAAAACAGTCAAGTTTAAAGCAAGAGTCATGAAACCTCGCGGAATGGGAAGTAAATTCTTTGTTCCGGGACGTACAGCCATGACTTGCTGTGCAGATGATACTACATTTCTTGGTTATGTATGTAAGAGCGCATATGCGCCGAAACTGACGCCGGGAGAATGGGTAGAAGTTACAGCCAAAGTCGGCATTGAGAAACGTAACGAATACCAGGGTGAAGAAGGTATCGTACTTGCTGCGGAGCATGTAGAGCAGTGTGATCCACTGGAAGACGAAATGGTTTATTTTAATTAATACAGCGAGGAAATTCTGATGTATCTGATCGTAGGTTTGGGAAATCCCGGAAGGCAGTATGAAGCCACACGCCATAATATGGGATTTGATGTGATTGATAAGCTTGTGGAGGAATATAATGTTCCACAGTCTGGCGTGAAATTCAATGCCATGTACGGAAAGGGAAGAATCGAAGGACAACCTGTCATTCTGATGAAGCCGCTTTCTTATATGAATCTCAGTGGTGGTCCTGTCCGGGATATGGCAAACTACTTCAAAATCGATCCGGAGACAGAGATGATTGTTATTTATGACGATATTGATCTGGAACCGGGACAGCTTCGTATCCGTAAGAAAGGCAGTGCCGGTGGGCACAATGGAATCAAGCATATCATTCAGCAGCTTGGTACACAGACGTTTGTTCGTATCAAGGTTGGTGTCGGAGCCAAACCAAAAGGATGGGATCTGGCAGATCATGTACTTGGCAGATTCGGAAGCAATGAACGTAAGCTTGTGGAAGAGGCGCAGGAGAGAGCCTGCAAAGCTGTAGAGATGATCCTGGCTGACAGTGTGGATGCGGCCATGAACCAGTTCAACAAGAAAATGGAGAATGTATGAAGACATTTTTGCAGCCTCTGCAGAATCTTGCAGAGATGGAAGAAATACAAAAACAGGCAAAAAAGAATTGTGGAATTCTGGAGATCAGTGGTTGTATGGAGTCCCAGAAAGCTCATCTTATGTATGGGCTTTCCGGGCTTTTTCCATGTCATCTGGTAATTGCCGCAGATGAAAAATCTGCGAAAGAACTGTATGAAGATTATCGTTTTTATGATAAACGTGTTTATTACTATCCGGCAAAGGATCTTCTTTTTTTTCAGGCAGATATACATGGGAATCTGCTGATTCGTCAGCGAATGCAGGTGATTCGCGCTCTTCTGGAACGTGAGGATGAGATTACGGTCGTTACCAGTATTGATGGCTGTATGGACTATCTTGCACCTCTGGAAAAAATAGAAAAACAACTGATTTATTTTCGCAATGACAGCACCCTGGATATGGATAAACTGACAGCTGCGCTTGTCCATATGGGGTATGAACGCGTTGGACAGGTAGAGATGCCAGGACAGTTTTCCATCCGTGGAGGAATCATTGATATTTATTCTCTGACAGAAGAAAATCCCTGGCGTATTGAACTGTGGGGAGATGAAATTGATTCGATCCGCAGTTTTGATGCACAGAGCCAGCGTTCTCTTGAAAACCTGGATGATGTTACAATTTATCCTGCAGCAGAACAGCCAATGGAGAAAAATGGTGTCTCATTTCTCGATTATTTTAAAGAAACTGAAACTCTGTTTTTTTTGGATGAACTTAATCATCTGGAGGAAAATGCAAAAGCTGTGCAGGAGGAATTCCAGCAAAGTTGTGAGAATCGAAAGGAAAAGGGCGAGATCAGTCTTTCCGGTGACTGGATGTGTACATGGGAGGAATTGTGTCATAAGATAAATGACAGAAATTGTGTTGCCATGTCTTTGCTGGATCCGAAGAAATCTAACTGGAAAATTTCAGGTCAGTTTAATATCACAGTAAAATCTATGAGCTCTTATCAAAGTAGTTTTGAACTGTTGGTAAAGGATCTGAAACAGTACAAAAAAGAAGGATATCAGATCGTTTTGCTGTCCGGTTCCAGAACCCGTGCAGAACGTCTGGCAAAAGATCTTCAGGAAGAAGGTCTGAACGCATTCTACGGACAGGATTCTGATCGTATTCTGCAGCCGGGAGAGATCATGGTGGCGTATGGCCATGCACGGAGGGGATTTGAATATCCGCTGGTTAAATTTGCAGTCATCACAGAGACAGATATCTTTGGAAAAGAGCAGAAAAAGCGTAAAAAGAAAAAAGAATACAATGGAAAGAGAATCCAGGACTTTTCGGAACTTTCCATTGGAGACTATGTAGTGCATGAAAAGCATGGACTCGGCATTTACAAAGGTATTGAGAAAGTTGCAGTAGATAAAGTTGCAAAGGATTATATCAAAATCGAATATCGTAATGGAAGTAATCTGTATATTCTTGCAACACAGCTGGATGCACTGCAGAAATATTCCGGGGCAGAAACAGCAAAACCGCCGAAACTGAATCGGCTTGGTGGGCAGGAATGGAAAAAGACGAAATCCAGAGTCCGCGGTGCCGTGCAGAATATTGCAAGGGAACTTGTGGAGCTTTATGCAGTCCGCCAGGAAAAAGAAGGTTATGTCTGTGGACCAGATACCGTCTGGCAGCGAGAGTTTGAAGAGATGTTTCCGTATGAGGAAACAGAAGATCAGCTGGCTGCGATCGAAGATACTAAGAAAGATATGGAGAGCACCAAGATTATGGACCGTCTTGTGTGTGGGGATGTCGGATATGGCAAGACAGAGGTTGCGCTGCGAGCTGCGTTTAAAGCAGTTCAGGAAAGCCGCCAGGTTGTTTATCTTGTACCGACCACGATTCTTGCACAGCAGGTTTATAACACCTTTATTCAGCGAATGAAAGAGTTTCCGGTGAGAGTAGATCTTCTTTGCCGGTTCCGTACGGCTGCACAGCAGAAAAAGACGATCGCAGATCTGAAAAAAGGTCAGGTGGATATCGTAGTCGGTACACACAGAGTACTTTCGAAGGATGTGGAATATAAAAATCTGGGACTTCTTATCATCGATGAAGAACAGCGTTTTGGTGTGGTTCATAAAGAAAAGATCAAACAGCTGAAAAAAGATATTGATGTACTGACGTTAACGGCAACACCGATTCCGCGAACACTCCATATGAGTATGATCGGTATCCGCGACATGAGTGTCCTGGAAGAGCCTCCGATGGATCGTGTTCCGATTCAGACATATGTTATGGAGTATGATGAGGAAACGGTAAGAGAGGCGATCAACCGTGAGCTTCGAAGAGGCGGTCAGGTTTATTATGTTTATAACCGCGTGAATGATATTGCAGATGTGACGGCAAGGATCGCGAAGCTTCTGCCGGATGCGAGAGTGGATTTTGCCCATGGACAGATGAGTGAGCGAGAGCTGGAAGCAGTCATGTATGCATTTATTAACGGAGATATAGATGTACTGGTTTCTACAACGATCATTGAGACCGGACTGGATATTTCCAATGTCAATACGATGATCATTCATGATTCTGACCGATATGGACTTTCACAGCTTTATCAGCTTCGTGGAAGAATCGGACGTTCAAATCGGACTGCTTATGCATTCCTTATGTATCGCAGGAATACGATGTTGAAAGAGACTGCAGAAAAAAGACTTTCTGCGATTCGAGAATATACAGATCTGGGAAGTGGATTCAAGATTGCAATGCGTGATCTGGAACTCAGAGGCGCCGGAAATCTTCTGGGAGCAGAACAGCATGGGCATATGAATGCAGTAGGGTATGACCTTTACTGCAAGATGCTCAGTGAGGCAGTCAAGGAGGCAAAGGGTATCCATACAATGGAAGATTTTGAGACAACGATCGATCTGAATATGGATGCATTTATACCGGATTCTTATATCAGCAATGAGTATCAGAAACTGGATATTTATAAGAGGATTGCCGGAATTGAGACACAGCAGGATTATGATGATATGCTGGAAGAATTGCTGGATCGCTTCGGTGAAATGCCAAAAGCAGTTCTGAATCTTCTTGTGATCGCCAGAATGAAAGCACAGGCACACCGATGTTATGTGGTGGAGATCAAACAGATCGCTGGGGATATGAAGATTACATTGTATGAACGGGCCAAACTGAATCCTGCAGGTATTCCTGTACTGATGCAGAAATATAGAAGAGGGCTGCAATTTAAGAATGAACAGGAACCCAAATTTATTTTCACTCCGGAGGGAGCTGGAAATACACTGACAGCTCTGACAGATTTTCTGACGGAACTGGAATCACTTGTAGAAGAATAAAATCCATATAGTCTGATTAAGAGGAGAATCTGTGAAATATCCGTGAAAAACGGCTATTTTTATGATTCTCCTTGCTCTTAAAGGCAAAAAAGTTTATACTCTTATTTATATGCTAGAATTGTAAAGCAATGGAGGAAGAGATGAAAACAATGACAAAGAGAACAGCTGTTGCAGCTCTTACAGGCGTAATGGCAGTGGGGATGCTCACAGGCTGTGGAGAAAAGAAATTAGATGGAACAAAAACAGTTGCAACAGTGGATGGAACAGAAATCCCGCTTGGAATCGTGAGTCTTTCTGTAAGAGAAGGACAGGCACAGACAGAAGCAATGTATAAGAGCTTTATGGGCGGGCAGGATTATTCTATCTGGAGCATGGATGCAGAAGACGGAAAGACATATGGAGAACAGGCAGTAGAACAGTCTCTGAAAGATGTAGAGCTGATGTACATCATGAAAGAAAAGGCTGCAGACTATAATGTAGAAGTTACAGATGATGATGAGCAGAAGATCGCAGATGCAGCAGCAGCATTTATGGCTGCCAACAGTGAAGAGACACTGCAGGAGCTTGCGGTAAGTGAAGATCAGGTCAAGACATATCTGGAGCTTCAGACTTATAAGAGCAGAATGCATGATCCGCTCATTGCAGATGTAGATAAAGATGTTTCTGATGAAGAAGCACAGCAGTCATCTTTTGATTATGTAAGCATCAGTACAGCAGATCTCAGCGATGATGAGATCAAACAGAAAAAAGAAGATGCACAGAAGATCCTGGATGATCTGAAAGCAGCCGGTTCCGATGGAGATCTGAATGAAATTGCAAAATCAGTGGATGATTCTTATTCTTCCGTAAGTGGTACTTTTGATGTGAATGAAGATGCGGCAAAAGAAGATTCTGATGAAGAGTCCGACAGCAGTTCTTCCAGCAGTGCATATCCGGATGAGGTTATGAAAGTTCTCAGAACTCTGAAAGACGGAGAAATCGGTCCGGACGTTATTGAGACAGATACTTCTTACTATGTAGTAAAACTTGATAAAGTAAATGATGAAGAAGCTACAGAGACTAAGAAACAGTCAATTATCTCGACAAGAGAGAATAAGCTTTATACAGACACAACAGAAAAATGGCTGGATGATGCAGACATCAATGTTGAGAAAAAGGTTCTCAAGACTCTGAAGGTTACGGATAATCACAAATTCTCAATCGCAACTGCAACACCTGAACCGACAGAAGAGGCTGCAGCAACAGAAACACCGGAGGTTACAGAGGCAGCAGAAGAAACAGAGGCAACGGCTACTCCGAAAGCTACAGAGGAGACTGAGGCTACAACAACTCCGGAAGTTACAGAAGCAGCTTCCTATAATACAGATTCTTCTCTTGAAGTTACAGATGGAAACAAGGTCAATATTGATTATGTAGGAAAGATTGACGGAGTTGCATTTGATGGTGGAAGCACAGATGGTAAAGGAACAGATCTGGTAATCGGTTCCGGTACATATATTGATAATTTTGAAGAGCAGCTGATCGGTGCACATCCGGGAGATAAAGTAGAAGTAACTGTTGTATTTCCAGATGATTATCAGGCAGCAGATCTTGCTGGCAAAGAAGCAGTATTTGATGTTACTGTAAATGGAATTTATGAATAAATGACATGTAATAAGCCCTCGCATTTGCGGGGGCTTATTGTTTGGAAATCTTAGGATTCTGTACTTTCGCTGTTTCCACTAGAAACATGGATACCATTGATCTCTACATCACCTTCCATTGGAATAACAATGCATTTACGCCCATCGATCACCTGCGTTTCGATCAGCGCGGCACGATCAGGATCAATGTGAATTACAACATCCGGTGTTTTGATCTCAGTACGTCGTGTATTGGTAATATTGGAAGCCATAAGTGAAGCGTTTTCACCGGCAATTGCTTCATAGGTCTGATCAAAAGTTTCGAGTTTTTCATTTTCAACACCGCATTCTTCAAAGAGACGTTTCACTTCCGGTTTAGTCAGTACAGCAGGATCCGGGGAATCCTTCTGAGAATCTACCCATTCATTCAGTTTCTCATGGATATTCATGACAGTATCGTAGGCACAGTCCTCACCAAGGGTTTCTTCTACAAGTGCGTTGAAAGAATCGCGCTGGCCGCCGGCAGAAAGTGGAGTGGTACAGCCAAACATTTCATCTACGAAAGCACTTCTGAGCTGTTCGGCATTTTTAGTGTAATAAAGAAGACTGTGAATATCCGTGCTACGGTCATTAAATACCGGGAACAGGAATCCCAAATCTGGCATTTCTACGATCCAGTCACGGATACGGTCTTCGATGTTGTTGGTTTCTGCGTTGTAGCACAGGCCGGCTTTGGAAAGATTGACCGGACAGATGCTGCAGAGGATGTGCTCATATACGGTATCGGAGGCGTCCTACATCTCCTGACCATCGGAAGATTTTCCGGGAATATCGTAAACAGCATGAATGAGAATGATATAGTAATTCTCACCATAATCATAATTTTCGATGATCTTATCATAAAATTCCTCAAGTATAGCATTATCCTGAAGTTTACTGCCACGGAGTTTCATGAGAAATTCCTGGGTACCACCTTCTTTTTCCTGTTCAAGCGGAAAGTCCATGTTGATCAGATTTTTTCCAATTGTGCCGGATAAAGTCTTCTTGAAGATTTCAAAGTATTTAAACATTTCTTCTTCCGAAAGAGAAAGAAATGCTTCTTTCAGTTCTGTTTTTTTATTTTTCTCGCCATCCACATAACAGCCGCAGATTCTGGTGATCGCACAGTTATTTGGAGAAAACTGTTTCTTGATTTCTGAGATTTCTTTTTTGTTCATTATGTAATGCTCCTGTTTACAGAATTTCTGTACGGAATGCTTCTGCGATTCCACTTAAATTGTAACGCTCTGCAAGGTCCTGAATTCCCATCATGATCTCCTCGCGGCTGAAATTACTGGCCTCCAGAAATTCATCGTCTTTGCCATTAAGGTGGTAGTAGAACAGAAGACCAATTTCAAGATTCTGACGGTCGCCATCGCAGGTCATTTCGTATAACTGATTTTCTGCCTCCTCAATTTTACTATTGTCTGCCAGATCTGTAAGATTTGTAAGTATCTGTCTGGCATCTGTATCTTCAATCACATCAGGTGTCAGTTCGACTGCACTTACCTGGAACAGCATTTTCATGACTGCACGTACCATTTCGCGTATCTGACGCAGTATATAATCATCCTGAAGCATTTATATTCTCCCTTCCAAATTCATGATTCTGAACAATAGAGTACCACAAAAAAAGAGTTTCTTCCAGATAGAAATCTGCACTTTTTTGGTTATTGTTGTGAATATTAAACTTTACGCAATATGCGCAGAATGCTATAATAAAAACATTAAATAAGTTACGTTGTATATCGGCTGTAACGGGCAGCAGTGGCTGGCAGCGCAGGAAGGACATGAATGAATGACGAATGATACTGCAATGACAAAGCAGGAATCCGAGGTAATGATAGAGCAACTCAAAAAAGTATTTGAAGTGGTTCGGTTATTGGATGTGGATACACTGGAAATGGGAAATCTGAAAGGTGTAGAAGATGTGGATGGATTTCCTTGTAAATGCTATGATTTCTGGAAAAAAGGTACACGTTGTAAGAACTGTACATCCAGAGAAGCATTACAGAAAAAAGAAAAAGTACTGAAGCTGGAATATCTGAATTCCAATATCTACCAGGTAATTTCCAAATATATAGAAATAGACGGCAAACCGTATGTGATTGAACTGATCAATGTCATGAAGTCAGATGCGATCATGGATGATGATGGACGTACGGAACTGATCAAACAGCTTTCAGGCTATAATCGGGAATTATATACAGATGCGCTTACCGGAATCTACAACAGACGCTATTACGAAGAACGAATCAAAAATTCCGATATGACAGCAGGCATTGCAATGATCGATCTGGATGATTTTAAGATATACAACGATACATTTGGACACGATGCAGGTGACCTGGCACTGACGACAGTTGTAGGAATCGTAAAGGCGAATGTACGTCGTACTGATATGCTGATCCGAATGGGTGGTGATGAATTCCTGCTCGTGATGCCGGATATTACGGATCAGATTTTTGCAGATAAATTAAAGCAGATTCAGGAAAAAATTCATGATACGAAGGTTCCGGGATACTCACAGCTTCGTCTGTCGGTGAGTATCGGAGGTGTGCTTTCCGCTCCGGGAAGTACTGTGGAGAATGCAATCCATAAAGCAGATCAGTTCATGTATCAGGCCAAAACATGCAAGAATATGGTAGTGACTGAACATGATGAAGAAGTTCAGGACAAAGCAGAGGGCGGTGAAACATCCAAAACCTACAAATACAGAGTTCTGATCGTTGATGATTCTGAGATGAACCGTGCAATTCTGTCAGAGATCCTCAGTGAAGAATATGATATCGTGGAAGCTGACAGTGGTGAGTCCTGCATCGATAAACTGAGACAGTACGAACGGGAAATTTCGCTGGTTCTTCTGGACATCGTCATGCCGGGAATGGATGGATTCGGAGTTCTTAATTATATGAATCGTCATCACTACCTTGAGGATATTCCGGTTATTATGATTTCCAGTGAGGATTCTACTGAAGTCGTCAGACGTGCATATGAAATGGGTGTTTCGGATTACATTAATCGACCGTTTGATGCAGGAGTTGTGCATCGAAGAGTCTATAATACGATCAAGCTTTATGCAAAGCAAAGACGCCTGATCACTCTGATCACGAATCAGGTTTATGAAAAAGAAAAGAACAACCGTATGATGGTTGAAATCTTAAGTCAGATCGTAGAATTTCGTAATGGTGAAAGTGGAAGCCATGTACTGAACATCAATATACTGACAGGAATGATTCTGGAGAGTCTTGTACAGAAAACAGATAAGTATAATATCACATGGTCAGAAAGACTGTTGATCACAACAGCGTCTGCATTACATGATATCGGCAAGATTGGCATTGATGATAAGATCCTGAACAAGCCGGGCAAACTGACTGATGAAGAATTTAAGATCATGCAGAATCATACGATCATAGGAGCCCGTATTCTTAAAAATATGGAAGGATATGAGGATGAGGAACTGATGATGGTTGCTTATCAGATCTGCAGATGGCATCATGAGAGATATGATGGCAGAGGATATCCGGACGGGCTTAAGGGAGATGAGATTCCGATTTCAGCGCAGGTAGTTTCTCTTGCAGATGTGTATGATGCACTTGTGGGCGAACGAGTTTATAAGAAAGCATATTCCCATGAGAAAGCGATTCAGATGATCCTGAATGGAGAATGCGGTGCGTTTAATCCGATTCTGCTTGAATGTCTGCTCGATATTCAGGACAGGATCAAACGCAAAGTAAAAGGCAGTACACAGGAAAACAACCCTCTGAAGAAGAAAGAGAAATCAGCAGAACTCAAAGAGTTTGAAAATGCAAAAGAAGATTTTATGGATTCTGTTTTCAAAAATATGGAAAAAGAATATACGGACCTTGGAAATCCGGAAAATGCCGATTTTTTCAGGGGGGGGCAAAGCCAAAATGCTGATGAATGATATGAGAAAAAAGTTTTTTGAATAGGAGATAAATGATATGACAGTCAGAGAATGTTATGAAGAATTAGGATCTGATTTTGATAAAGTACTGAGCAGACTGGTGAGTGAAGCGCTTGTAAAGAAATTTGCGCTTAAGTTTCTGGATGATCCGAGTTTTGGACAGTTGGAGACAGCACTGGCAGATAAAGATGCAGAGACAGCATTTCGTGCAGCACATACACTGAAAGGTATCTGCCTGAACCTTGGATTTGATAATCTTTTTGCACCAAGTCAGGAACTGACAGAAAAACTTCGTGGAGCGACCACGATAGAAGGTGCGGATGAACTGTTTGCAGCAGTAGAAAAAGAATATGACAGAACATGTGAGGCACTTCGAAAGATTGCCTGACAGATTTGAAAGAAAGAATTTAAGATAAAATCCCCTGTACTTTGTTTTTGTAACAGAGTGCAGGGGATTTTTTATGAATCAGCGAAAAACAGTCTGGACCAGTATCATATACAGGACGGTGCCGCCACCGATACTCAGCAGGGTGTTTTTTTTCCACTTGTGGAGCAGTACGATAAAAACAATTGCAATTGCTTCAGGAAGTCCATGTGTACTGCTTGCAGGGACATCTTTCAGACAGTAGATGACAAGAAGTCCGATTGCCGCATACGGAAGTACGGTTCCGAGATATTTGATAAATTCCGGTGGATTTTTACCCTCCGGGAAAATAATGAATGGGATAAAACGCGTTGCCATTGTTCCAAGGACAACTGCCGCAATGGTGATGATAGCTTGTGTTGTTGTCATAGTCATTTTGCAGCCACCTCCGGTTTCTTACTGAATCTGCGCTCGGCTGTGAAGGCCACGATGATAAAGATCATGGACGGAACAATAAAATTGCTGCTTCCGAAGATCAGAAGACAGATGGCAGAACAAATTAATCCTACCAGAGCTGGAAGATGATCTTTGGATTCTTCCCATTGGTTCAGGAACATAACGACAAACAGTGCGGTCATGACAAATTCGATTCCGGTTGTATCAAAATGAATCACATATCCTAAGAGTGCACCCGCTGTAGCAGCGAATACCCAGTAAATCTGGTTTAACAGGTTGACAAAAAACATAAACCATCCACGGTCTACATCATCCGGCGGTGTTACTGTACAGTTGACAGTAAAAGATTCATCACACATGCCAAAGATCAGGTAGAACTTCTTCCAACCGGTATTTTTATATTTATCCAGCATGGAAAGGCCATAAAATAAATGTCTGGCATTGACCATCAGTGCCAGAAAGAAAGCTGCAACCGGACTGAATGCCGACAGCAGAAGATTTGCCGTTACGAATTCCATAGATCCCGCAAAGATAAACATACTCATAAAGAATGGATACCATACAGAAAAGCCCTTACTCTGCATCATAAATCCATAGGACATTCCCAGGAAAAGAAAGCCTATACCGATAGGAATCGTGTATGGAAACGCGGCTTTGAATGCTTTTTTCTTCATTTGTGAAAAACTCCTTGACTTTTAGAATGAATATGTATATATTTTATATATAAAATTTTTATATATAAAGATTTAAAACATAGAAAGGATGTGATTTTATGTTTTACTATCCACTTTCTTCTTTACT
>OHBY01000231.1_pt1 | contig 38378 bp, 35 predicted proteins | sample 1577531 | NCBI WGS metagenome assembly OHBY01 (sample SAMEA3879564, study PRJEB24766) | human gut metagenome | biome: human-associated habitat; feature: feces | place: USA | collected 1985/1987 | reverse complement strand
GGAGAATGCCCGCCATGCGCTGGAGCTGGTGCTGCGGAGCGAGGCAAAGGATATCCGGGAAAAGTATGTGGAGCCGCCCTACACCACGACCTTTGGCATCCTCTTCCTGCCTTTTGAAGGATTGTACGCCGAGGTGGTGAACGCCGGTCTGCTGGAGGTGCTGCAGCGGGATTATCAGGTGAACATTGCAGGCCCCAGCACCATGGCGGCTCTGCTCAACAGCCTGCAGATGGGCTTCAAGACCCTTGCCATCCAGAAGCGCTCCGGCGAGGTCTGGCAGCTGTTGGGTGCCGTTAAGACGGAGTTCGACAAGTTCGGGCAGGGGCTCTCCAAGATGCAGCAGCGCCTGCGCCAGACCGATGAAGAGCTGGACAACCTCATTGGTGTCCGCAGCCGGGCCATCAGCCGCAAGCTCCGCAGTGTCCAGAGCCTGGATGATGCCAGCGCGGCAGTCCTGCTGGAGCTGGACAACGAGCCGGGCCGGCCGGTGGCGGCAAGACTGCCGGAGGAGCTTGAATAATCTTTAACAATGTGCTATACTAGGAACCGCTATTAGTATTATGCTGCCACTTTTCCGGCACAGCAATATGGATAGAGAGGATGTCTGCTATGAGCGTGAAAAAGATCAGCGAAGCCATTCTGGGCGTGGGTGTGGACGATACCACCATTGACCTGTTCGAGAGCCAGTACCCGGTGCCCACCGGCGTGAGCTACAATTCCTATGTCATTCTGGACGAAAAGACCGCCATTCTGGATACGGTGGACAACCGTGCCACGGAGCCCTGGCTTGCCAACCTGACCGAGGCACTGGCCGGACGCAAGCCGGATTACCTGGTGGTCAGCCACATGGAGCCTGACCACGGTGCCAATATCGCCAGACTGGCCGCCCTCTACCCGGAAATGCAGGTGGTGGGCAACGCCAAAACTTTCCTGTATATGGATCAGTTCTTTGGGGCGGATGCCGTTGCCAAGGAGCGCCGCGTGGTGGTGAAGGACGGCGAGAGCCTGAGCCTGGGTACCCACACCCTGACCTTTGTGCTTGCCCCCATGGTGCACTGGCCCGAGGTCATGGTGAGCTATGAGAGCAGTGAAAAGGTGCTCTTCTCTGCGGACGGCTTTGGCCGGTTTGGTGCAGTGGCCAGGTTTGACGAAAACGCCGACTGGGCCAGCGAGGCCCGCCGCTACTACCTGAACATCGTGGGCAAGTACGGCCCGCAGGTGCAGGCTCTGCTGAAAAAGGCCGCCGCGCTGGATATCGCCACCATCTGCCCCCTGCACGGCCCCGTGCTGACCGGCGATCTGAGCAAGTACCTGAACTACTATGACCTGTGGTCCAGCTACAAGGCTGAGGAGCCGGAGAAGATCCTGGTGGCCAGCGCTTCCATCCACGGCCACACCAGAGCCGCCGCCCACACCATGGCTAAGAAGCTGCGCGCCAAGGGTGCCAAGGTGGTGGAGATGGATCTGACCCGCACCGATGTCTCCTATGCCGTCACTGAGGCCTTCCGCTGCGGCCGGATCGTGCTGGCCTGCGCCACCTACGATGGCTTCCTCTTCCCGCCGATGGAGAATCTGCTGGCAAAGTCTTTTTTGTGTGGAGTTCGCTTTTCTTTGTCAGAACAAATCGTACTGCTTCATAGTTTCAGCTTTTCGGGAATCATGCTTTTCGTAGTAGCCGATCAGGGTACCGTCCTCGTCCCGCAGGGCAACCATGTAGACATCACGGACATGCTTTGGATTGTAGTAGGTATAGACGATGTTATGGTCTGCATCAGCGGCAAACCAGTCCACCACCTTGCGGATGGCTTCCACCGAATGGGGGTTGTGGCAGGCCAGAAGGCTTTTGCCCAGCAGGGCGGCTCCGCCGTATTTGCCGTAATCCACCACAGCGGCAGGGTTCATGTAAATGATGATGTGGTTCAGATCGCAGATGACCACCGATTCGCGGTCCTGGTCGATGATGCTTTTGAAATAAGGATTCAGATTCATTTCGTTATCCTCCTGAAATATTTAGGCTATTTAATTATTCTGATTTTATAAGTCCGCGACGCAGTAGGTTTCTGTATTCACTATAAGAAGCCTCGATAAAAGTCTTAAAACTGCTGGAAGGGGTATCCGGAGAATAGTCATTGAGAGGATCGTGAAACAAAGTGCGAACATTGGAATGTTGAGGATCATTCCATATACGCTGAATATATTCTGTTCGAAGTGATTTGTTGGTACACTGCGTAAAATGAGCATCATGGAATAAAGAGTTCTTGAAGTTTTTTCTTTCATCATCAAGGGTGCTTTGTACTTTCGCTAAAAAGTCTTTATGGGAAATTAAAAATTCTTCGAGTTGACCTTCTGAAGAAAGATAAGGACACTCAAAGAAAATTTGCTCCAACCCAAGAATATGCCCTTCGAACAGTACAAACAAAACAACAGATTCAGGATGAGAAAAGTAAATCTCATCTAAAGAGTGGTCGTAGTTAATAATTTTAGAAGCTAAAGAATGCTCAAATGAATTAAATGATTTTTGAAAATCATCAGGTACAGAAAGGGAATTATCTGGAGATAGAAGAGAATTCAAATAGGCTGGAAAATCTGAGTGAATCTGGTGACTTGAAAAAAGGACGGAAGGAATAGAATCTATGACAGTAGAACCGGTTATTAAATAGTCAGTCTCATCTAAATAATTAAACTGGTAAAAAATGTCAAGTTGCTTTTTATGAGCAAATGTTAAAAAGGAATCGACAGACATCGATAATATAATATCTAAATCGTTATAAGAATCAACTTCAATCAAATTGAGATTAAAACAATTGATTTTTTTCAGGAAATCATCTTCGTTGATGAAAACATTGCTTTCCAAAGAATCCATTGCAATACACCTCCTGAATTTGAAAGATTTAATTGTTCCATAAAATTGATTCAATCGTTTCGACTTCGCCCTCCGGCATGGGGATGTGCAGGCGTGTCAGCTCCGTAAAGCCCAGTTTATTCAGCAGCTGCTGGGATGGTATGTTGAAGGCAAAGCAGCCGCACTGGACGAAATCCATCTGCTCAGCGTTGAACAGCTCCGCAATGACAGCACGGACCGCTTCGGCGGCATAGCCCTTACGCTGAGCGGTGCGGCAGATGCAGTAGGAGAGGGTACAGCCTTGCCTGCCCTGCAATTGTTCCAGACCAGTGAGTTGTGCAGGCACAGCGCAGACGCTCAGGTTGCCAATCAGATGACTGCGGGACTTTTCCATAATGCCGTAACAGCGGGGTTCCATATCCTTGAGCCAATTGAAATTGATGCGGATGTCCGCTTCTGTTTTCAGGATGGGCCGCCCCATCATCCGGGACATTTCATCATCTACGGCGTAGGCGGCGTAATCGGGAAAATCAGATTCTTCCAATCTGCGCAAAATCAGCCGGTCAGTTTTCAGAAAAATATTATTCATGGGGATCTTTGCTCTTATCCAGTGCGTCGAACTGCCTGAGGATCTGCGGATCCTTCAGCTTGATGACCTTGCCGGTGAGGTAGTGCAGGGTGTTCTCCTCCGGGATATCCAGGAAGCTGATGCGGACGGCGCAGAGAGCCTGCGTCCGGGTGCCGGTGCGCTCGTTCATCTTGCGGTTGCCGTATTTGATATCTCCCAGCACCGGCTTGCCCAGGTAGGCCAGATGCGCGCGGATCTGGTGGGTGCGGCCCGTGACCAGGCCGATCCTGCACAGGGCAAAGGGCCCGGCGGTGCGCAGCACGTCCACATCGGTGATGATCTGCTTGCGGCGCTCATCCTGAGATTGGTGGGCGTGGATGCTGACCTTGTTGTTCTTTTCGTCGTGCTCCCACCAGGCCGTGAACCGCCCGCTCTGGGGGATGCCTACGGTGATGGTGTAGTATTCCTTTTTGAGCAGATCGGTGCGGATGATCTCGTTCATGTCCCGCAGGGCGGCGTAGCTCTTGGCAGCGATGACAAGGCCCTCGGTGCCACGGTCCAGCCGGTTGCAGATGCCGGGCTTGAAGCGGTTCTCACCGCCCGCATCGTACTCGCCCTTCTGGGCCAGATACTGGGTGAATGCGTCCACAAGGTTGGCATCGCCGGTGCGGTCGCTGTGGCAGAGCAGATGGGTGGGCTTGTACAGCACGGCAATGTTCTCGTCCTCATAGATGACGGTCACCTTGGGTTGGTTCTGCTGCTTTTTGGGGGCAGGCTTGCGGGCTGCAGGCTTTGCGCCCTCGGGCGGGAAGAATTCATCGTTGATGTACAGTTCAATGAGGTCGCCCGCCTTGAGCCGATCCTCGGGTGCGCCCTTTTTGCCGTTGACCTTGACCCGCTTGTTGCGGAAGCTCTTGTACAGCAGGCTGGTGGGGAGATCGCGCGTCACGCTCTGGACAAAGCGGGAAAGCCGCACGCCCTCATCGTTTGCGGTGGCAGTAAATTGTTTCATAAAATCGTTCCTTTTGTTGGATGAAAGACAAGCCCTCTCCGTCTTTGCTTCGCAAATCCACCTCTCCCAAAGGGAGAGGCAATGCATCTCCCGGGTTCAGTACATGCTGACCGAGAGCCACAAGGGGCTCTCCCTTTGGGAGAGCTGGCAAAGCCGCAGGCTTTGACTGAGAGGGTATATTGATTCATAAAAAAGCCTTTTCTCTATAATAAACCACCCTTTCTTTGAAGTCAACGCAGAATATTTCCTGTGCCCCCTTGTGTTTTGCTGAAAAAACGGTACTATTAGAGTAATAACGCAAAAGGAGAATGACCATGGCGAAGGAAAGCAGCCAGCATAAGGGGCACCGCCAGCGGATGCGCGCCCGGGTAGAGCAGTACGGACTGGAAAGTCTGGAACCCCACGAAGCGCTGGAATATGTCCTTTACATCACCAACACCCGCAAGGACACCAACGGCCTTGCCCATGTCCTCATAAATCGGTTCGGAGACTTTGCCGGGGTGCTGGATGCTTCCGAGGAGGATCTGCTGACAGTGGAGGGCGTAGGCCCCTCCACCGCCCGGATGCTGCATCTTTTGCCGCAGGTCGGCAGATACTATACCCAGTGTGCGGTCAACGGCAAAAAGTGCATGAAGACCACCGACCAGCTGGTCGAATACCTGATGGCACAGTTTGCCGGGACTGTGCAGGAACGCGCCCTGCTGGCTGCGCTGGATGGCCGTAGCCGCATCAAGGGGCTGTTCTGGCTGCGGGACGGCACCAGCGACCGGGTGAGTCTGGAGATCAAGGATGTGGTGGCGGCAGCCCTCAAGGGCGGTACCGACAGTGTGGTGCTCTGCCATAACCACCCCAACGGCGTGGCTCTGCCCTCGCGGGAGGATCTGATGGCCACCGAGAATATCGTCCGGGCGCTGGGGCTGGTCAAGGTGCATCTGCGGGATCACATCATCCTGACCGAGAGCGAATATTTCTCCATGCGGGAGGCCAACCGTCTGCCGTTCTACGATTTCCAGACCGGGGAGATGCTCAGGCCGTATTGATATTATAAAATAATTGTGTTATAATCAACATGAAAAGCACAACTATTTGTAGTTCTATCTGAGAACAGAAAGGAGAACCGAGACATGGCCGATGAACAGTTCCATCTCGTCTCCAACTATGCCCCCACGGGTGACCAGCCCCAGGCCATTGAGCAGCTGGTAGAGGGCGTTGAGCGGGGCGACCGCTGCCAGACCCTGCTGGGTGTGACCGGCAGCGGCAAGACCTTTACCATGGCCAACGTGATCGCCCGGTGCAACCGCCCCACGCTGGTGCTGGCCCATAATAAGACGCTGGCGGCCCAGCTCTGCACCGAGTTCCGCTCGTTCTTCCCGGACAATGCGGTGGAGTATTTTGTTTCCTACTACGATTACTACCAGCCCGAAGCCTACATCCCCAGCACCGATACCTACATTGAAAAGGACAGCGCCATCAACGATGAGATCGACCGCCTGCGCCATTCGGCCACGGCGGCGCTTTCGGAGCGGCGGGATGTCATCATTGTGGCATCGGTGTCCTGTATCTACTCTCTGGGCGACCCCATCGATTACCGCAGCATGGTCATCAGCCTGCGGCCCGGGATGCAGATGGAGCGGGATGACCTGTGCAAAAAGCTGGTCACCCTGCAATATGAGCGGAACGACATCAATTTTATCCGCAATAAGTTCCGCGTTCACGGCGACACGGTGGATATCTATCTGGCCTACATGAGCGATCTTGCCATCCGGGTGGAGTTCTTCGGGGATGAGATCGACCGCATCACGGAGTTCAACCCCGTTACCGGCACCCGGCAGAACGTGGTGAAGCATGTGGCCATCTTCCCGGCCAGCCACTACATCGTCAGTGCCGATAAAAAGGCAGCGGCCATTGAAAAGATCCGCGCCGAGTGCGACGAGCAGGTGAAGAAGTTCACCGCCGAGGGCAAGCTCATTGAAGCCCAGCGCATCCAGCAGCGAACGAACTATGACATCGAAATGCTGACCGAAGTGGGGATCTGCAAGGGCATCGAAAACTATTCGGCGGTGCTGTCGGGCCGTGCGCCGGGCAGTATGCCCACCACCCTGCTGGATTATTTCCCGGAGGATTTTCTGCTCTTCGTGGACGAGAGCCACGTCACCCTGCCGCAGGTGCGCGCTATGTACGGCGGCGACTATGCCCGCAAAAAGACGCTGGTGGAATATGGCTTCCGTCTGCCGTCGGCCTTTGACAACCGCCCCCTCAAGTTTGAGGAGGTGGAAAGCAAACTGAACCAGATGGTGTTCGTCTCGGCCACGCCGGGCGAGTACGAGCGCCGGAACAGCACCCGGATCGCGCAGCAGGTCATCCGGCCCACCGGCCTGCTGGACCCGCTGATCTCGGTGCGGCCTGTGGAGGGGCAGGTGACTGACCTGCTGGGCGAGATCAACGCCCGCACGGCGAAGAACGAGCGTGTTCTTGTGACCACCCTGACCAAGAAGATGGCTGAGGACCTGACCGACTTCTTGACCGAGCAGGGCATCAAGGTCAAATATATGCACCACGAGGTGGACACCTTTGAACGGATGGAGATCATCAAAGATCTGCGCCTGGGCTCCATCGATGTGGTGGTGGGCATCAACCTTCTGCGTGAGGGATTGGACATACCGGAGATTACCCTGGTGGCAATCCTGGATGCGGACAAGGAAGGGTTCCTAAGAAGTGCAACATCCCTGATCCAGACCATCGGTCGTGCCGCACGTAATGCGGAGGGACATGTCATCATGTATGCCGACACGATCACGGATTCCATGCGGGAAGCGCTGGACGAGACCAACAGACGTCGCGAGATTCAGATGAAGTATAACGAAGAACATGGCATTACCCCGCAGACGATCAAAAAGGCGGTGCGGGATCTCATCAGCATCTCCAGGGTGATCGCCAAGGAGGAGGTGCGCTTCGAGAAGGATCCGGAATCCATGACGAAGAAGGAACTGGAGAAGCTCATCGGCGATATCCAGAAGAAGATGCAGAAGGCAGCGGCAGACCTGAACTTCGAGGCGGCGGCAGAACTTAGAGATAAAATGCTTGAATTAAAGAAACAATTAAATGATATGGAATGATATGAAATAAGAAAGGCAAGACAATGGAAGAAGCAAAGAAGATGCGCCCCCGGGAGTACATTAAGATCCGGGGGGCCAATGAACATAATCTGAAAAACATCAATGTGGACATTCCCAGAAATGAACTGGTGGTACTTACCGGGATGTCCGGTTCCGGAAAGTCTTCCCTGGCATTTGATACGATCTATGCCGAGGGACAGAGGCGTTATATGGAATCTCTGTCCTCCTACGCAAGACAGTTCCTGGGGCAGATGGAGAAACCCAACGTAGAAAGCATCGAGGGACTGTCTCCCGCCATTTCCATCGATCAGAAGTCGACCAACCGTAACCCTCGTTCCACTGTGGGTACGGTAACGGAGATCTATGATTACTTCCGCCTGTTGTATGCGAGGATCGGTATTCCCCACTGCCCGAAGTGCGGCAGGGAGATTTCCAAACAGACCGTAGACCAGATGGTAGACCAGATCATGAACATGGGAGAAGGTACGAAGATCCAGCTGCTGGCCCCCGTGGTCAGAGGCCGTAAGGGCGAGCATGCCAAAGTGCTGGAGCGTGCCAAGAGAAGCGGTTATGTCAGGGTACGGATCGACGGCAGTATGTATGAACTGACGGAAGAGATCAAACTGGATAAAAATATCAAGCACAATATCGACATTGTAGTAGACCGTCTGGTGGTAAAGGATGGTATTCAGCGCCGTCTGACAGATTCCATTGAAAACGTACTGGAGCTGGCCGAAGGCCTGTTGGTGGTGGATGTGATCGGTGGCGAGCCGGTGACCTTCAGCCAGAGCTTCTCCTGTCCGGACTGCGGCATCAGTGTCAGCGAAGTGGAGCCGAGAAGCTTCTCCTTCAACAATCCCTTCGGTGCCTGCCCGGTATGTTTTGGACTGGGTTACAAGATGGAGTTTGACGAGGATCTGATGATCCCGGACAAGAGACTCAGCATCAATCAGGGAGCGATCACCGTGATGGGGTGGCAGTCCTGCGCGGACAAGGGCAGTTTTACCAATGCCATATTGCAGGCACTGGCCAAGGAATATCATTTTGACCTGGATACGCCTTTTGAAGAGTACCCGCAGAAAATTCATGATATCCTGATCCATGGAACCAATGGTAAGGAAGTTATGGTACATTATACCGGCCAGCGCGGAAGTGGTGTGTATCCGGTAGCATTCGAAGGACTGATCAAAAATGTGGAGCGTCGTTATCGCGAGACTGCATCCGAAAGCTCCAAACAGGAATACGAAACCTTTATGCGCATTACCCCCTGTAAAGAGTGTAAGGGAATGCGTCTGAAGAAGGAATCCCTGGCAGTTACGGTATGCGATAAAAATATTTACGAGATCACTTCCATGTCCATCCGTGACCTGCAGAAGTTTTTAGATACTATGACACTGACGAAACAGCAGCAGTTCATCGGAGAGAGAGTCCTGAAGGAGATCCGCGCCAGAGTGGGATTCCTGGTGGATGTAGGACTGGATTATCTGTCCCTGGCCAGAGCTACCGCTACCCTGTCCGGTGGTGAGGCACAGCGTATCCGCCTGGCGACCCAGATCGGTTCCGGACTGGTGGGCGTGTGTTATATTCTCGACGAGCCCAGTATCGGACTGCACCAGAGAGACAATGACAAACTGCTGAATACCCTGAAGAATCTTCGGGATCTGGGAAACACCCTGGTAGTGGTGGAACACGATGAGGATACCATGCTGGCAGCGGATTATATCGTAGATATTGGTCCCGGTGCCGGTTCCCACGGTGGCGAGGTTATCGCCTGTGGTACTGCAGAAGAGATCATGCAGATCCCGGAGTCCATTACGGGACAATATCTCAGCGGTAAAAAAAGAATTCCTGTGCCGGAGACCAGGAGAACTCCTGCCGGCTGGATCAAAGTATTGGGAGCACAGGAAAATAACCTGAAAAATATAGATGTGGAGATCCCATTGGGCGTCATGACATGCGTTACCGGTGTGTCTGGCTCCGGAAAAAGCTCACTGGTGAATGAGATTCTCTACAAACATCTGGCGAGAGAGCTGAACCGTGCACGTTGTATTCCCGGTAAACATAAGGGAATCGAAGGCGTGGAGCAGCTGGATAAAGTCATCAACATCGACCAGTCCCCCATCGGACGTACCCCCAGATCCAATCCGGCTACCTATACCGGAGTGTTTGACCTGATCCGCGATCTGTTCGCCTCTACGGCGGATGCCAAGGCGAAGGGCTACAGCAAGGGCCGCTTCAGCTTCAATGTCAAGGGCGGACGTTGCGAAGCCTGCGGCGGTGATGGCATTATCAAGATCGAGATGCATTTTCTGCCGGACGTCTATGTGCCCTGTGAGGTCTGCGGTGGCAAACGTTACAATCGTGAGACACTGGATGTGAAATACAAGGGCAAGAGCATTTTCGACGTACTGGACATGACCGTAGAGGAAGCATTGCCTTTCTTTGAGAATGTGCCCTATATCCGCAGAAAGATCGAGACCTTATATGATGTGGGACTTTCTTATGTGAAGCTGGGACAGCCCTCTACCACGTTATCCGGCGGTGAGGCACAGCGTATCAAACTGGCAACCGAACTCTCCAGGAGAAGTACCGGGAAGACGATCTATATTCTCGATGAGCCTACGACAGGATTACATTTTGAAGATGTGCATAAGCTGGTGGAAATCCTCCACAGACTGGCAGACGGCGGCAATACTGTAGTCGTCATCGAACACAACCTTGATGTGATCAAGACCGCGGACTATATTATCGATATGGGACCGGAAGGCGGCGACCGCGGCGGTACCGTGATCGCACAGGGTACTCCGGAAGAGATCATAAAGGTGAAAAAATCCTATACCGGCTACTATGTGAAAAAGATGCTGGAGAAGGAGTTACGATAACTATTCAGCCCCCATTTGCAAAAATTCGACAAATAGTCGATGATATTTGCATGGTTCTGAATAGTTATAAAAATTAATAATTACCCTCTATGAAAATGGGAAAAATTCAGTTATAATATGATGTATATGACTAAAATAGCGTGTAGAGTCTAAACTTATATATAGATTGATACCATCGGAAAGGGGTAGAATAGAAAATGCAGTGCACAGACATCGGAATTGATTTAGGTACCGCCAGCATTCTGGTATACATCAGAGGAAAGGGAGTCGTATTAAAGGAACCCTCTGTTGTAGCTTTTGATAGAGACACGAACAAGATTAAAGCCATTGGAGAGGATGCACGTCTGATGCTGGGAAGAACTCCCGGCAATATCGTAGCGGTAAGACCCTTACGTCAGGGTGTTATCTCCGACTATACCGTAACTGAGAAAATGATGAAGTATTTTATCCAGAAGGCTCTGGGTAAGAGAACCTTCCGTAAGCCCCGTATCGCGGTCTGCGTACCCAGCGGCGTTACGGAAGTAGAGAAGAAAGCCGTAGAAGATGCTACCTATCAGGCAGGTGCCAGAGAGGTATCCATCATTGAAGAACCCATTGCAGCAGCAATCGGTGCCGGAATTGATATCTCCAAGCCCTGCGGTAACATGATCGTGGATATCGGCGGTGGTACTTCCGATATCGCCGTGATCTCTCTGGGAGGTACGGTAGTCAGCGCTTCCATCAAGATCGCCGGAGATGATTTCGACGAAGCCATTGTTCGTTATATGCGTAAGAAACACAATCTGCTCATCGGTGAGAGAACCGCAGAAGATCTGAAGATCAAGATCGGTTCCTGCTATAAGAGAGCGGAAGTGGATTATATGGATGTCAGAGGACGTAACCTGGTAACCGGTCTGCCGAAGACCGTCAAGGTATCTTCCGAGGAGACAGAGGAAGCTCTGCGCGAGACCACAGCACAGATCGTGGAGACCATTCACAGTGTTCTGGAGAAGACTCCCCCTGAGCTGGCAGCGGATATTGCCGACAGAGGGATTGTGCTGACCGGAGGCGGAAGCTTACTGCGCGGTCTGGAGGATCTGATCTCTGCCAAGACAGGGATCAATACCATGACAGCTGAGGATCCCATGACAGCAGTAGCCATCGGAACCGGTAAATACGTAGAGTTCCTTGCAGGATACAGAGATAATTAATGAAGCAAATGGCAGGATGCCGGACATTTGTCGAAGGATCGATATCGCAAATGGAGGATACAAATGGTTAAAGGATTATACACCGCATACACGGGTATGATAAACGAGCAGAACCGAATGGATATCATGACCAACAATCTGGCCAATGCATCTACCGTCGGCTATAAAAAGGAAGGCTCCACCAGCCAGTCCTTTGATGATGTGCTGACAGTTAAGATCAAGGACCAGTCCGTAGGCATGCGAAATGTGCAGAGACTGGGAGTGAAGAATCCCGGAGTTAAGATCGGTGAGAATTATACAGACTATTCCCAGGGATCTTTCCGCATCACGGGCAATACGTATGATCTTGCTTTGTCGGGAGAAGGCTTTTTTGCCATTGAATTTACGAACAAGGCCGGAGAGACAGATACCAAATATACCCGCGCTGGTCAATTCACACTGAACAAGGACGGCTATTTGGTGACAGAAGAGGGTGACTATGTCCTGGATACCCAGAACAGACGGATCCGGCTGAATACTCTGATCGATTCTTCCATCACAGATGACGGCACGATCTACCAGAATGGTCAGGCAGTGGCTAAGATTCAGGTGACAGATTTCGAAGATTATGATTATCTGGAAAAATACGGCGAGACCTACTATCAGCCGATCCAGGGAGCCAAAACGATTGCGGCAAAAGCACAGGTGAAATCTGGTTATCTGGAAATGGCAAATGTGCAGATCGTATCAGAAATGGTGAATCTGATCTCCATTACCCGGGCATATGAGTCGAATCAGAAGGTAGTGCAGACGATCGACGATACACTGGACGTAGCAGTGAACCAGATTGGCAGAGTACAGTAATCTAAAATAAAAAAGAGCCGATATATATGATGTCGGGGGGCAAAAGCACCCGACCTTGATACACAACTTTCAGGATGGAAAACCGGATCATGGATGATATCAGGGACAGCGTGAGAGGAGACTACATATGGTCAGAAGCTTATGGACAGCAGCGACCGGCATGATCGCACAACAGACAAATGTGGATACCATTGCCAATAACCTGGCAAATGTCAATACCACAGGCTATAAGACACAGGTGAATGAATTTAAGAGCCTGTTATATCAAAACATCCAGACGAAAACAACCTCCGCTAATGGAGATGCGAAACCGAGCAGTGCACAGGTGGGACTGGGCGTACGGAATGCTTCCATCAGTTCCGTGTTTAAGGAAGGAAGCCTGACGGCATCCGACAGCGACACCGCATTTGCAATTGACGGTAAGGGATTTTTCGCAGTTCGCGGTGCGGACGGCAATACCTATTATACGAGAAATGGTAATCTGAAGTTTACCCTGGCTTCGAACGGTGGCAATATGCTGGCAACTTCAGAGGGACTTCCGGTACTGGATACGCAGGGACGTCCCATTGTCCTTAGTAATAACTATGTAATGAGCAAGGTTACTGTCAGCAAGGACGGCAGCCTCTGCTATCCGGATGCACAGAACAATCCGCAACCCATCGGTATTACGATCGGCGTATTCCAGTTCAACAATCCGAACGGCCTGGAGAGACTGGCAGACAGCCTGTATCAGCAGACAGCAGCCAGTGGACAGGCGATCAACGAAGCTACCAATAATAATGTGGAACGAAGCAGTATCATCCAGGGATATCTGGAAAGCTCCAACGTACAGGTAGTGGATGAGATGGTCAATATGATCGTGGCACAGAGAGCTTATGAACTGAACTCCAAAGCCATTACGGCATCCGATGAAATGCTGCAGCAGGCTAACAACCTGCGTAGGTAATGAGAAATGTCAAAGCGAAAGATGACAATTTGCCTGCTGGCAGGCAAAATTGTCAGATTGCGGTTTGATAGGGCGAATGCCCGACATCGAAGGAAACGCGAAGCGTTTTCGAGATGCATTGCTCATTACCGTGGAATAATCCAGAAAGGCTAAATTATGGATATTAGCAGTTTATACGGAAGCTCTGCGCTGGACAGTACCGCTTACACCAATGCAGCGAACCAGACGGCTTCCAAATTACAGGATAAATTAAACAGCTCCGATTATTCGAAGGCAACAGATGATGAACTCATGGATGCCTGCAAACAGTTTGAATCCTATTTTTTGGAGCAGATGTTCAAAGAAATGATGAAGACCATTCCGGAGAGCGAGGATACTTCTTCTTCCAATTCCCAGCTGATGGACTATTATAAGGATGAAATGGTACAGCAGATCGCATCGGATTCTACAGAGCAGAACAGTCTGGGACTGGCACAGATGCTTTATGAGCAAATGAAGCGCAATTATAATCTTGAGTAAGTATTTCGGGCTGCCGTTCCCGGCGGCCCTTTTCTTTATCTTTTACCGCAACCGCGGCATTTTCCGGGCATTTCGCAGAGAACAGCCACAAATACACAGCAGAATGAGGAATAAAAATGGAAAGCATTACAGGATATGTAGATCATATTGTCTTTCAGAACAGTGAAAATGGATATACCGTCATGATACTGATGATGGAAGGGGAAGAAGTGACCTGTGTCGGCATGTGCAAAGGTCTGGGACAGGGAGAAAATATCACTGCCGAAGGGGAGTATATAGAGCATCCGGTGTATGGAAGACAGTTTAAAATACAGAACTACGAGACGGTGACCCCCACGGATCGTGTAGGAATGGAAAGATATCTGGGATCCGGTGCAATCCGCGGAGTGGGAGAGGCACTGGCGGCCCGTATTGTGAAAAAATTCGGTGATGACACGTTCCGGATCATAGAAGAAGAGCCGGAGCGCCTGGCGGAAGTGAAGGGTATCAGCGAACGAAAAGCACAGGAGATCGCTATCCAGATGGAAGAAAAAAAGGATCTTCGGGAAGCACTGGTATATTTGCAGCAATACGGCATCAGTAATACACTGGCGGTAAAAATATATAATACTTATGGCACGGAGATGTATAGCGTCATGCGGGAAAATCCGTATCGTCTGGCGGAGGATGTGAGCGGCGTCGGATTCCGGATCGCGGATGAGATCGCGGGAAGGATCGGAATTCACACGGACTCGGATTATCGTATCCGCAGTGGAATCTTGTATACGCTGTTACAGGCGGTAGGAGAAGGGCACTGTTATCTGCCATTGGAGCAATTGCTCTGCCGTGGAGCGGAACTATTGGGAGTGACAGAGGATAACATCCGTCCGCAGGTGGATAATCTGATCGTGGACCGGAAGCTGGTGGCGAAAGGAGAAGCGGTGTTTGCGGCACCTTATTATTATGCGGAACTGAATTGTGCCAATATGCTGCGGAATCTGAATATTCCCATGGCAGAAACGGAGAATCTGCCGTCACAGGACATGGCAATCCGCAAGAGACTGGAGCGGATGGCGGAAAATCTGTCCATGGAACTGGATGAACTGCAGTTGAAAGCAGTGGAAGAAAGTATCAAAAACGGTCTTTTTATTTTATCCGGCGGTCCGGGAACCGGCAAGACAACTACCATCAATATGATCATCCGTTATTTCGAATCGGAGGGAATGGATATTTTTCTGGCAGCACCCACAGGCCGTGCGGCGAAGAGGATGACGGAAGCAACCGGATTCGAGGCTAAGACGATACACCGGCTGTTGGAACTGAACAGCGCATTATCCGGAGATGACAGCAGAAAGGCAAATTTCGAAAGAAACCAGGAGAATCCGTTGGAAGCTGATGTCGTGATCATTGATGAGATGTCCATGGTAGATATCCAGCTGTTTCAGGCGCTGTTGAAAGCAACCCTTCCGGGGACGAGACTCATCCTTGTGGGAGACGTGGATCAGCTGCCCAGCGTAGGCCCGGGACAGGTATTAAGAGACCTCATGAACAGCAAGGCGTTCCCCATGGTGACACTGGAGAAAATCTTCCGGCAGGCCGGACAAAGTGACATTGTTGTCAATGCACACCGCATCAATAAAGGAGAACAGATCGCGTTAGACAATAAATCAAAGGATTTCTTCCTGCTGGAGAGAAGTGACGTAAATGTCATATATAAACATATGATTCAGCTGATCCAGGATAAGCTACCCCGATATGTCAATGCAACGCCGTTTGACATTCAGGTATTGACGCCCATGAGAAAGGGGAGTCTGGGATGTGAAACCTTAAACGGAATTCTGCAGCGGTATCTGAATCCGGCCGATCCCTGTAAAAAGGAGCATGCGTGCGGAAATGCAGTGTTCCGTGAGGGCGACAAGGTCATGCAGATCAAAAATAACTATCAGCTGGAATGGGAGATCGTCGGCAGATATAATATTCCCATAGATAAAGGTCTGGGTGTATTCAATGGAGATATGGGAAGAATACGGGAGATCAATGATACCGCTGCGACACTGACGGTAGAGTTTGATGATGGCAGACGTGTAAATTACCCATTCTCCGGACTGGAAGAACTGGAATTGTCGTATGCGATCACCATACATAAGTCCCAGGGAAGTGAATACCCGGCGGTTATTCTGCCGCTTCTCGGAGGACCGAGAATGCTGTTTAACCGCAATCTTCTGTATACGGGGATCACCAGAGCCAGAAACTGTGTCACGATTCTGGGAAGCAGTGAAACAGTCCGGAATATGATCGACAATGTCAGTGAGAATCGCAGATACACTGCACTGGAGCAGAGAATCCGGGAGGTTTGTGATCTCCCCGAGATATGCTGCTTGCGGGAGGAAACATGAAGATATTATGGCAGCTGCTGTTCCCTACGAGATGTCCGGTGTGTGACAGTATCGTAAAACCTTTCGGAGAGAAGATCTGCCTGGAATGTCTTCCGAAGCTTCGCGTGGTAACTCCACCCTGGTGTATGAAATGTGGCAAAAAGATACGGGACGACGGAGAATTCTGCAGCGACTGCCGCCAGAAACAGCATATGTTTGATCGCTCCAGAACACTGTATGAATATGCGGCGGCCGCACCTTCCATATACCGTTTTAAATACAAGGGAAGACAGGAATACGCGGAATTCTTCGGAGAAGAAATGGGAAAATATCTGGGAGATTTTATCCGCAGCGTATCGCCGGACGTACTGGTACCGGTACCTCTGCATAAAAAGAAGCTTTCGAAGCGGGGATACAATCAGGCAGCCTGCCTGGCACGGGCCCTGGGGAAAAACATGCAGCTGCCGGTAGATGAAAAGCTGGTGAAAAGAGTGCGGAATACGGCGCCTATGAAGCGGTTAAATCCCGCGGAAAGGCAAAATAATTTGAAAAAGGCTTTTAATATAGGCAGAAATGATGTAAAATTATATGACCGGATTATTCTGGTGGATGATATTTATACGACAGGTACCACGCTGGATGAGATCGCAGCTTTGCTGAAATCCCATGGCGTATCCGAAGTGTATTGCGTTACGCTGGCCTGTGGGGCCGGATTATGATGAGGAAGGTGTGAAGTATAATGAATATAAGAAATTGCAGAATGTGCGGACATATATTTAATTATGTAGCAGGTCCGATCCTGTGTCCTCATTGCAGAGAAAAAATGGAAGCAAAGTTCCAGGAAGTAAAAGAATATATCCGCGCGAATCCCGGAGTGGGAATACAGGATGTGGCAGAGAACTGCGATGTGGAACCCTCACAGATCCAACAGTGGCTCAGAGAAGAGAGACTGGAGCTGACAGAAGGATCCGCAATCTATCTGCAGTGTGAAAAGTGCGGCGCACCGATCCGCAGCGGAAGATTTTGTGAAAAATGTAAGTATGAGATGTCCATGGATCTCCAGAGTGTGCTGCCCAAAAAGCCTGTAGGAACGCAGAACACCAGAATCTCTAGGGACGGAGAACGGATGCGTTATCTGTAGGCATCCGCAGACGGAGGAGTTATGCTGAACGAAGAAAAGATCATATTGATGACTCAGATGGCATCTTATGAAGAAAACGAAGGCAAAAAGAACATGGCGATCGGCCGGTATTTTCGCAGTGACTACATTGCGATACAGGTATTGAAATCCGTATTGTGTGCCACGATCGCCTATGCGGTCTGTTTTGCTCTGTTTATTTTTTACGATTTTGAGACCTTTATGCAGGACATTTATAAAATGGATCTGGTCAGTTTTGCCAAAAATGTTCTGATGTATTATGGAATCACGGTAGTGGTATACGGAATTGCCTCCTACCTGATCTGCTCTTTGCGTTATGCCAGGGCGAAAAAAAGCCTGAAATGCTATTATAATAATCTGAAAAAGCTGAATTCTATATATAATGAGTAGGCAGCAGATTAATTTGGAGGAAATATGACTGCGTTACTGGAATTAAGAGAAAATCTGAAAAAGATATACAGCCGGAATGAAGCGTTTATTACACCGGTGATCAAGTTCCTGCTCAGCTTCATCGTGCTGAGTATCATAAACGGTAAAATGGGTTATATGACAAAACTGGACAATATGGCGATCGTACTGATCGTTTCTCTGCTATGTTCCTTTTTGCCTACCGGATTTATTGTACTATTTGCCATGATGTTCTCTCTGCTGCATATGTATGCGTTGTCTCTGGAGACAGCTGCAGTGGGACTGGTAGTATTCTTACTGCTGTATCTGCTGTTCCTGCGTTTCACGGCGAAGGAAGCAATGGTAGTGGTGCTGACACCGGTGCTGTGTATGCTGAAGCTTCCCTATGTGATGCCGGTGGCTATGGGGCTGATCGGCACTCCCGCTTCCTGCGTATCGGTAAGCTGCGGCGTTGTGGTATATTATCTGCTTCAGACAGTGATCACCAATGCACCTACGATCAATTCCATGGGTGCGGAAGAGGCTACGGCGAAGCTGCGTCTGCTGATCGACGGCATTTTGGGAAGCAAGGCTATGCTGGTAACCATCGTGGCATTTACCATTACGGTGGTCGTAGTATATCTCATTCGCAGAATGAGTGTGGATCATTCCTGGACCATCGCAATGATCGCCGGAGTCATGATAGAAGTACTGATCCTGCTGGTGGGGGATCTTATGTATGATACCAACCTTTCTATCTTCAGTGCGCTGCTGGGAGCGGTTGTTACTGTGCTGGTATGTAAGGCGATAGAATTTTTCCGGTTCTGCCTGGATTACAGCAGGACGGAAAAGGTGCAGTTTGAAGATGATGAGTATTATTATTATGTAAAAGCGGTACCGAAGATGACCGTTGCGGCACCAACCAATACTGTGAAAAAGATCAACACCCAGCGCCGGCCGGCAAACCAGACGGCCCATCCTGCTGGGCAGGGCAGACTTTCCGGCCAGAGCCGGAGTGGCGGACAGAATATCAGAAGTGCGGAAGGATCCGCAAGAAGTGTAGTAACAGAGCGTACAGCGCCTGCCAGAAGCAGCGCTCCTTATGGACAGCAAAATCCTTACCGCGGACGTGAAATGACCGGCGGCAGAAGCGTTACCATAAGCAGTGACCATATGGCGCAGGACGACTCGGACGATTACGAAGAATTGTTCTGAAGGGATTAATGAAAAATGCAGTTGTGGGATAAGCTGGCAGAATATGCGAAAAACTTCAGCAGTTACCGTACGACCATGGATTTCGGCGATGTGGCGGAGATCCTGATCATTGCGGTATTACTGTATTATACATTGGTATGGATGAAGACGACCCGGGCATGGATATTGCTTAAGGGTCTGATTGTCATCCTTGTTTTTTTGCTGCTGGCTTATTTTTTCCGGATGACAACGATACTGTGGATGGCGCAGAATGTGCTGGGGTTTGCGGTGACGGCATTGATCGTGGTGCTGCAGCCTGAGCTGAGGAAGGCATTGGAAGAGCTGGGCAAGAAAAACATTATCAGCTCTGTGCTGCCGTTTGACAACAGCCACCGCGTGAATGAAGAATTCTCGGAGAAGACGATCAACGAGATCACCAAAGCCTGTGTGGAGATGGGCAAGGTAAGGACGGGAGCCCTGATCGTGATCGAACAGAAGGTATCTCTGCGTGATTACGAGAGAACCGGTATCGATGTGGACGGTATTGTTACCAGCCAGCTGCTGATCAATATATTTGAACATAATACACCGCTGCATGACGGAGCGGTGATCATACAGGGGAACAGAGTGGTATCCGCCACCTGCTATCTGCCGTTGTCTGACAATCTGGGACTGAGCAAGGAGCTGGGAACCAGACACCGGGCCGGTGTGGGTATCTCAGAGATCACGGATTCCCTGACGATCATTGTGTCCGAGGAGACCGGCAAGATCAGTGTGGCTTATGAAGGTGAGCTGGAACGTAATCTTGATGCGGATTCCCTGCGTGACAGAATGCATAAGATCCTGAACAACCCCGTAGAGGAACACAAGAATCTGCGAATCTGGAAGGGAAGGAGCCGAGACAAAAAATGAAAAAATTATTGACACGTAATCTGGGACTGAAGCTTGCTTCTCTGTTACTTGCTTTTGTACTGTGGTTCCTGGTGGCGCAGATTTACGACCCTAAGGATACAGTCACCTTCAACAATATCCAGGTCCGTCTGATCAATACAGAACTCCTGGATGAAGAAGGAAAAGTATACGAGGTCCTGGACAACAGCAATCTGGTCCGTGTGACGGTTACCGGACCGCAGAGCATCGTGAAATCCGAGCTGCGCAGAAGTGATATCGTAGCGGAAGCGGATATGAGCAAGCTGACAGATATCAATACGATCGCGATCACCTATTATTGTGAGAATATCAGTAATGATTCTGTGGAGATCAAAGGGAATCACGATTCCGTGCGGCTGAACGTGGAAGATAAGACCAGCAAATGGATCAAGCTGGAGAGCAATACCATCGGCGATGTGGCTTCCGGTTACATGATCGGGAATGTGACACTGGATCAGACAAATATCGAAGTGACTGGACCGAAATCCGCTATTTCGCAAGTGGATCATGCCGGGGTGGATATCAATGTGACGGATTCCACCACCAGCCTGTCGGCAAATGTGGACATCAAGCTGTATGATGCGGACGATAACGAACTGGTGCTGGAAAGCGTTAAGAAGAATGTCGATTCCGCATATATGACGGTAGAAGTACTGGCAACGAAGGAAGTTCCAGTAGAAATAGAATACATGGGTGTACCCGAGGATGGCTATATGGCTACCGGAGAGGTGGAGAGCAGCGTACCCACAGTCAGGATCGCGGGAACCGTATCCACACTGGTGGGAATTTCAGCGATTACCGTGCCGGAGGACCGTATGAATATTACGGGACAGTCTGATAATCTGGTGGATATCATCAACCTGAAGGAATACCTGCCGGCGAATGTCAGACTGGCGGATAAGAGCTTTGATGGTAAGATCACGGCTACAGTCTACATTGAACCGATCGTCAGCAAGGATCTCACGGTAGCAGCAGAAAATATTTCTGTCACAGGAGTACCGGACGGCATGGAAGCAGAGATCACTTCCACGGCAGAGGAATACAATATTACAGTATCCGGATTGTCCAGGGATGTCAGCATACTGCACGACAGCAGCGTGACGGGCATTTTGAACCTGACGCAATGGATGGAGGATAACGGTGTGGAAGAACTGACACCGGGTACCTATACCATACCGGTAACCTTTAATCTGGCAGAGGATATTACGGTGGTCCCGGATATCAATATCCATATCCGCCTGAAAAATGCAGATACTGATAATCAATAAATAAAAAAGCAATATGTCGTGAAGAGCGACGGAATGAGAGGACTTTTACAATGGCTAGAATGTTTGGAACAGACGGTGTACGTGGTATTGCCAATGAGGAACTGACTCCCCTGCTGGCGATGCAGTTAGGTCAGGCCGGAGCTTATGTGCTCACTAAGGAAAATGAGCATAAACCCACCATCATGGTAGGCTGCGATACTAGAATTTCCGGAGATATGCTGGCAAATGCCCTGATGGCCGGAGCCTGTTCGGTAGGTGCCAACTGCATCTATGTAGGAGTGATCCCGACCCCGGCAGTGGCTTATCTGACGAAAAAATACAAAGTAGATGCGGGAGTTGTGATCTCCGCCTCTCACAATCCGGTGGAATTTAACGGAATCAAGTTCTTCGACGGCAACGGTTATAAGCTTCCGGATGCTATGGAGGATGAGATCGAGGCTCTGATCCGGAACAATATGCCCGGTATCAAGTTCCCGATCGGACCCGGCGTCGGCAAGATCAAATACCGCACGGATGCCAGAGAAGAATACATTAACCATGCGATGAGAGCGGTAAATGTGGATCTGACCGGACTGAAGATCGTAGTGGACTGTGCGGAAGGCGCATCTTTCTACACTTCCGTGGAATGTCTGAAGGAACTGGGCGGCAGCGTGGTAGCCATTCATAACAACCCGGACGGTACCAATATCAATGCCAACTGCGGATCTACCCATATGGAAGAGCTGCAGGCGAGAGTAGTCTATGAGAAGGCAAATGTCGGTCTGGCATTTGACGGTGACGCAGACAGACTGTTAGCTGTAGATGAAAATGGTAAGATCGTAGACGGTGACCAGATCATGGCAATCGTCGGCAACTTTATGAAGAGCAAGGGAACCCTGAAAAAGGACACCATCGTAGCAACCGTAATGAGTAATCTGGGATTCTTCCTGATGGCTGAGAAGAACGGCATCACCATGGAGAAGACCAAGGTAGGCGACCGTTATGTATTGGAACGCATGAAGGAAATTGGTGCAAGTCTCGGCGGAGAACAGTCCGGACACATCATTTTCCTGGATGAGAATACCACCGGTGACGGACTGCTCAGCGCACTGCATCTGTTACAGGTAATGGTGGAGACCGGAAAACCGCTGTCCGAGCTGGCACAGATCATGGAAGTACTGCCCCAGGCACTGGTAAATGCCAAGGTAGCCAACCATAAAAAAGAAAAGTACATGGAATATCCCGAGATTGCAGATGCCATTCAGAAATTGGAGGAGAAGTTCGCCGGAGAAGGCCGTGTCCTGATCCGTCCTTCCGGAACAGAGCCTCTGGTAAGAGTTATGATCGAAGGAAAAGATCAGCAGGTGATCCAGGAGGAAGCACAGAGACTTGCCAGCCTGATTCAGGATATCATGTTCTAAACAGACAGAATACGAAAGATGTCTTGGAAAAGTTCTTGTGAATGCATTACATTCATGCTATGATAAGAATGTAATTCGTATGTAATGGGTATGTAAATTTATAAGAATGTTAGAAGAAATAATGTATATTAATATAGATATTGGAGGGTTTATGATATGGTAAGTCAGAAAGTTGTAATCAAGAATCCTACGGGCCTGCACTTGCGTCCCGCCGGAATTCTGTGCAAGGAGGCGATGCAGTTCAAGTCTCTGATCACTTTCAAATTCCGTGAGAACACAGCCAACGCCAAGAGTGTACTGAGCGTATTGGGAGCATGTGTTAAGTGCGGAGATGAGATTGAATTCGTATGCGAAGGCGAGGATGAGGCAGAAGCGCTGAAGACTCTGGTAGAAGCTGTAGAGAGTGGTCTTGGGGAATAGACCGCAGCAGAAAAATAAGGGGCTGTGTATCCTTGTGGTGCACAGCTTTTTCTATGACATGAGGGAGAGAAAAGAAAATGGACGAAAAAAGTATGAAGAAGAGTTTTTCCGGTCTGGGCTTAAGGTTCCTGATCGGTACATTGATCATCTATGCGGTACAGATAGCAGTCGGGGTTGTTGTGGGAATGCTAAAACCGGAGTGGCTGGACAATACTACCATCACCCTGATCCTTAGTGTCCTGCCGTTGTATCTGATCGGCATGCCGGTATTGATCGCGATGGTAAAACAGATGCCGGGGGAAGCACCTGTGAAAAAAAGCATGAAACCGGGACAGTTTATTCTGGCATTGATCATGTGTTTTGCACTGATGTATTGCGGTAATCTGGTGGGAACGCTGATCACTACGATAGTCGGCGCACTGAAAGGTTCTGCAGTAGATAATGCCCTTATGACCTACGCCACAGAATCTAATATGATCGTAACCTTTATTTACATGGTGATCTGCGCACCGATCCTGGAAGAATATATTTTCCGCAAGCTGATCGTGGATCGCACTGTAAAATACGGTCAGGGAGTGGCGATTGCCCTGTCCGGTCTGATGTTCGGACTGTTCCATGGCAACCTGAACCAGTTTGCGTATGCAATGCTGCTGGGAATGTTCCTGGCATTTCTGTATGTGAAGACCGGTAACCTGAAGATCACCATCGGCTTACACATGTGCATTAATTTTATGGGGGCGGTAGTCAGTGTACTGTTATTGAAGGCAATTCATCTGGACGAATACCAGGAGATCGTCATGAACGGTGGGGATGCGCAGGCGGTCATGGATTTCATGATGGCGTATCTGCCGGGATGGATCGGCTATATGGTCTATGTATTGTTTATTCTGGCAGTTGTGATCACCGGAATTGTATTGTTTATTGTCTTCCGTAAAAGATTTGCATTGGATCCGGGACAGATCCCCAAGGGACAGAGATTTAAAACAGTCATCTGCAATCCCGGAATGCTCTGCTATTGCATTTTCTGGATCGTGATGATCCTTCTGCAGATGTTCCCGGAGATCGTGCAGATGCTGTTGGGAATCTCTCCGCTGTCCCTGTAAATACATTCCGCAGGGGTTGACAGTGGGGAGCAGACAAAGGAGATAAGATACATGTACGCATTTGACAGCAGAATACGTTACAGTGAGACAGACAGCGAAGGGAGACTGACGCTGAATGCCCTGCTGAACTATTTTCAGGATTGTTCCACCTTCCATTCGGAAGATGTGGGGCTTGGAATCGGCTATATGAAGGAGATCGGTCAGGTCTGGGTGCTTTCTGCCTGGCAGATCGTTGTGAACCGTTATCCGCAATTAGGGGAAAAAGTCAGGATCGTGACACTGCCCTATGAACTAAAAGCATTTCTGGGATACCGTAATTTTGCCATGCTGGATGAAAAGGGTGAATATATCGCGAAGGCTAACTCCCTATGGAGCCTTCTGGACGTCGCCACGGGCAAGCCGGTGATGGTAAATGAAGATATGCGCAGAGGCTATGGGATCGATGAAAAGCTGGACATGGACTATGCCCCCCGCAAGATTACCGTACCGGAGGGTGGACAGCTGCTGGAACCTATCGTGGTGAAAAAACATCATCTCGATACCAACCATCACGTGAATAACGGGCAATATGTGAATATTGCCATGGAATATCTGCCGGATGATTTTGTGATCCGTCAGATGCGTGCGGAATATAAAAAACAGGCATTTCTGGAGGATGTGCTGCATCCTTATGTAGTGCAGACAGAGAACGGATATATCATCTGCCTGCAGGATGAGGAAGGCAGACCCTATGTATCTGTAGAATTTCTACAATAACAATAGTAGTGATAATAGCAGAATGAAAAGGAACCGATAACTCAGACAAAAGCTGTGAAACAGTCAGAACAGGAGAAAACGTGGAACTGAAATTAGGCGAAAAACAGACGCTGGTAATTGTGAAAAAAGTAGAATTCGGAGTCTATCTGGCGACGAAGGAAGCACCGGAAGACAAAGTGCTCCTGCCGGCCAAACAGGTCCCTGCCGGAGCAAAGGTGGGAGATGAGGTGGAGGTATTCCTGTATCGGGATTCCAGCGACCGCCTGATCGCCACGATCAGAACTCCCAAATTAATCATGGGACAGGTGGCACTGCTGACGGTAGTGCAGATCGGCAAAGTCGGAGCTTTCCTGGACTGGGGACTGGAGAAGGATCTGTTCCTGCCCTTCAAACAGCAGACACGAAAAGTAAAAGCCGGAGATCAGGTGCTGGCTTCCCTTTATATCGACAAAAGCGGCAGACTCTGCGCGACCATGAATGTCTACGAACAGCTGCGCACAGACAGCCCTTATAAAAAAGATGACATGGTGACAGGAAGAATCTATGAGATCAGCAAAAATTTCGGTACATTCGTAGCGGTGGATGACTGCTTCTCCGCACTCATCCCGAAAAAAGAACTCTTTGGTGTCACAGAGCCGCCGAAGATCGGAGAACAGGTGACCGCCCGCGTTGTAAAGGTATTGGAAGACGGTAAGCTCACACTGAGCATCCGGGAAAAGGCATATCTGCAGATCCAGAAGGATGTGGAGAAGATTGAAAAACTGCTGGACAGCTATGAAGGCTCCCTGCCTTTTAACGATAAGGCAGCACCGGAGGTCATTACCCATGAGACCGGCATGAGCAAGAACGAGTTCAAACGTGCCGTGGGACACCTGCTGAAGGAAGGCAAAATTCAGATCACGGAGAAAAATATCCGCAGAATCTGACGTTGTAATCGTTGACGGAAAGTGATACAATAACATTACCCAAAGGGTGCAGACAAGGAGGTGTTCCAATGGATATCGCAGGATTATCAATGGCAATGGCATCTACCAACTTACAGAATAAAGTGGGAACAGCAATGCTGGGCAAGGCAATGGATACGAACGAAGCTCTGGGCCAGGGACTGGTACAGATGATCGATTCCGCAGCCATGGAGCGCAGCGTGACACCGGAGCTGGGTGCCAATATAGACTTACGACTGTAATATAATAAACGTCAAGACGAAAAGGGTTCGGAATATTAGTTTTCCGAACTCTTTTTTTACGCTCATTTAAAAATAAAATGGCATTTTTACTAAAAAGTGCATAAAAAACTATTGCTTTTTTACTGAAATTTTTGTACATTTGTAATGTATGGGGTACTACGTCAAGAAGAATTTTGTATGGGGACTGAAGGAGCAGAAGATGATATCAAATCAGATTTTACAGAACACCATTGAAGGACTGAAAGGAATCGCCAGAGTCGAACTGTGCGTCATGGATATGGATGGCAAGGAAGTAGCGGCCACCATGGATATGGGGAACTGTTCTAAGCCTGCGGTGGAATTCGCAGCATCACCGGCTGATTCTCAGGAGATCCAGGGATACCAGTATTTCAAGATCTATGACGAGCAGCAGCTGGAGTATATTCTCGTAGCCGGCGGTACCGGTGAAGATGTCTATATGATCGGTAAAATGGTTGCTTTCCAGATCCAGAATCTGCTGGTAGCTTATAAAGAAAGATTTGATAAGGATAACTTCATCAAGAACCTGCTGTTGGACAATCTGCTGCTGGTGGATATCTACAGCCGTTCCAAGAAGCTGCACATCCAGACCGATGTCCCCAGAGTGGTTATGATCGTGGAATCCGCAGGCGGCAAGGATAATAACGTCTTGGAGATCGCCAGAACACATTTCGGAACCAGTAGCAAGGATTTCATCACGGCGGTGGATGAGAGCAACGTGATCGTGGTGAAGGAGTTCTCAGAGACCGATACCGGAAAAGAGATCGAGAAGGCAGCCAGAGCGCTGGAGACCACTCTTCTGAAGGAAGGCATCCGGGAGGTCCGGATCGCATACGGAACTATCGTGCATGAGATCAAGGAAGTCAGCCGTTCCTACAAGGAAGCCAAGATGGCGCTGGATGTAGGCAAGATCTTCTTCGATGAGAGAGATATTATCGCGTATAGTGAGCTGGGAATCGGCCGTCTGATCTATCAGCTGCCCATTCCGCTGTGCAAGATGTTCATTCGTGAGATCTTCGGTGGCAAGAGTCCGGATGATTTCGATGAAGAGACACTGACCACGATCTATAAATTCTTCGAGAACAGCCTGAATGTGTCCGAGACCTCCAGACAGCTGTTCATCCACAGAAATACACTGGTATACCGTCTGGATAAGCTCCAGAAGAGTACCGGACTGGATCTGCGCGTATTCGAAGACGCCATCACCTTCAAGATCGCGCTGATGGTTGTGAAATATATGAAATATATGGAAACATACGAGTATTGATTTCTTGCAGAGCCATGAAATAACGGAAAATGAGCGTCGAATGCTTGCATTCGTAAGAACATTTGACGTTATTTCTTTGGCGAGAAAGCCTCAATGAGCAAAAGAAAAGCTCCGTAGGAGCGATTTTGCGAATGAGGCTATGCAAGAAATCAATATGGTGAAATATGATGACAAGACAGTAGAAAGGCAAGATAGCAAATGGCAAACAAAGAAGCACAAAGGCTGAAGAGAGAACGGATCATCGAGGAAAATGGCATTATTTTCCTGGACAATGTAAGCAAGTCCTATTCCACCGGCTCTCCGGCACTCAACGGCGTAACGCTGAGCATCGGAAGAGGGGAATTTGTATTTATCGTAGGTGACAGCGGATCCGGTAAATCGACATTGATCAAATTACTGCTGCGGGAGCTTACAGCGACCAGCGGCAGTGTTTATGTTATGGGAAATGATCTGGCGAGATTAAAGCACAGACAGATTCCCCGATTCCGGCGTAACCTGGGTGTGGTGTTCCAGGATTTCCGACTGCTGAATGACCGTAATGTTTATGAAAATGTAGCATTTGCACAGCGCATCGTGGAGACTCCCGTCAGCGAGATCCGCAGAAACGTCCCTGCGATCCTGGCTACGGTAGGACTGGCAGGCAAATACAAAGCCAAGACCAAACAGCTCTCCGGCGGTGAGCAGCAGCGTGTGGCACTGGCCCGTGCGCTGGTGAACAATCCGTCCATACTTTTGGCGGATGAGCCCACCGGTAATCTGGATCCCAATAACTCCTGGGAGATCATGAAGCTGTTAGAGGAGATCAATGAAAGCGGCACCACGGTAGTCGTGGTAACCCATAACCGCGAAATCGTCAATGCCATGCAGAAACGAGTGATCACCATGAAAAAAGGCGTGATCATCAGCGACGAAGAGAAGGGTGGGTATATTGATGAAGATTAGTACACTTTTATATACGATCAAGCAGGGATTTGTCAATATTTTCCGAAATAAATGGTATTCCCTGGCATCTATTGCGACCATATCGGCATGCCTGTTTCTGTTTGGCCTGTTCTACTCCATCGTGGCTAACTTCCAGAACATCCTGAAGACAGCGGAGGAAGGCGTGTCTGTGACCGTATTTTTCCATAGTGAATGGGATGGCTGCGAGAGTCATATCGAGGGACAGATTCCTTCCGAACAGCAGATAGAAGAGATCGGACAGGAGATCGCCAAGCGTGCCGAGGTATCCGACGTACAGTTCAAATCCGCAGACGAGGCATGGGCTACCTTCGGACCGGACTATTTCGGAGAGGATTATGCGGAAGGTTTCCCGGAGAATCCGCTGGCGGGAGAAGACAGCTATGAGATTTTCCTGAGCGATGTGTCCATGCAGGATGCACTGGTGACCTGGCTGCAGTCCATTCCGCAGGTGCGTAAGGTCAATTATTCCGAGATGACGGCCAATACCCTGAGCGGACTGAATCTGCTGATCGCTTATGTGTCCATGGGTATTATTGTGATCCTGCTGGCTGTCAGCATCTTCCTGATCAGCAATACCGTAGCGATCGGTATCTCCGTGCGGTCGGAAGAGATCAATATCATGAAATATATCGGTGCCACGGACTTTTTCGTGCGTGCACCTTTCGTACTGGAAGGCATGCTCATCGGACTGATCGGAGCTGCCGTTCCGCTGGGACTGATCTATTCTCTGTATAATTACGCACTGAATTATATCGTGGAAAGATTCCTGGTACTTAGTGGTTTCCTGAATTTCCTGTCGGTAGATGAAGTGTTCCATTTCCTGATCCCGGTATCTCTGGGAGTCGGTGTGGGCATCGGTTTCCTGGGAAGCATATCCACCGTCAGAAAACATCTGCACGTATAATGAAGTAGTCATTCCCGGGTATCTGCATGACAGTACCCGGGTTCTAAAATCCCGCAAACAAGTGATACGGATGGGAGTTAAATGAATAAGAATAAAAAAGGAATCCTTCTGGCACTTTGCCTGGTGCTGGCGGTCCCGGTATGCGGCAGCGGTCTTCCCGCGCAGGCTACCAGCATGTCTTCCATTACGTCAGACAGCATCCGGGAGAAACAGGATCAGATCAATCAGGCACAAAAAGAACGCGAAACGATGAAGAGCAACCTGAGCAACCTGGAACAGATCAAGAAAGATCTGGAAACCAAGAAAAGTAATCTGAAAAGTTACGTTGCACAGCTGGATCAGAATCTGAGCGAGATCGAACAGAATATTGCAGACCTAAAGAGCCAGATCACAGCCAAAGAGGAAGAGATCACACAGACACAGGAGGAACTGGATGCGGCGCAGGCCAAAGAGGATGCGCAGAAGGATGCCATGATCCATCGTATCCGTGTCATGTATGAAAAAGGAGATTCCTATATCCTGGATATGATGTTAAAGGCGGAGAGCTTCAGTGATTTCCTGAACCGGGCGGATTTCATGGATCTGGTCATGGCATATGACCGCCAGCAATGGAAAGAATTCATGGAGAACCGTAAATACATTGCACTGTGTAAGGAAGAACTGGAAGCGGAGAAACAGATCCTGGATGAAGCTAAGGCCGGGGTGGAGCAGGAGCAGGCCAATATGGAGGCCCTGATCGACCAGAAGAGCCGGGATATCACCGCCTATGAGAGTGATATTTCCAACAAAGAACAGGCGATCAAGGAGTATAAACAATCCATCGCCGATCAGGATGCAGAGATCGCAGCACTGGAGGCGGCGATCGCAGCAGAGAAAAAGAGGATCCTGGAGGCCAGCGGTACGGTGCTGACCTATGACGGTGGTGTATTCAAATTCCCGCTGGCATCCTATACCAGAATTTCGGATGATTATGGCAACCGTATCCACCCTACCCTGGGAATTGAACAGTTCCATAATGGCGTGGATTTCGCCGCACCGAAAGGAACAGCGATCTATGCAGCCTACGACGGCCAGGTGGTGGCAGCCACCTACAGCAATACCATGGGGAACTACGTCATGATCGACCATGGCGGCGGCCTGTATACGATCTATATGCATGCATCGGCACTGTATGTGTCCAGGGGTGATATCGTAGTCAGAGGGGAGACCATTGCGGCGGTAGGCTCCACCGGACGTTCCACCGGCAACCATCTGCACTTCAGTGTTCGTAAGGATGGAGCATATACTTCACCTTGGAATTACCTGTCGCAATAGTTCTGCAATCGCAGAGCGCGTGACTGCTTGCAGGCAGAGCGCTATGGCGATTACGCGCCGTGTTGCAACGAAAGCTTGGAAAATAAAGGAGAGTATATATGGAAGAAAATAAGGAATTGGAAACGGTGACGGAGTCCCAAAGGAATGCCGGAAAGGGTTTGTTCCTCAGCGGCATTATCGTAGGATTCGCTGCGACTCTTCTCGTGGTGGGGGGCATCTTTATCGCTTTCCAGATCCATCGTATCGTTACCGTGAAGGACGATGTGTCGGCGCAGGCATCCTATGACGAGGATTCTGCTGTCAATGCCCAGACGATCAAAAAGCTGCAACTGTTAGAAGACACGGTAAAAGAGAACTTTTACTTAAGCGAGGTCACCAATGAACAGCTGGAGGACGGTATGTACCGCGGACTGATGGAGGCTCTGGATGATCCGTATTCCGAGTATTACACCGCAGAGGAACTGAACGAACTGACAGAACAGACCCAGGGAATCTATTATGGTATCGGAGCCTATGTCAGCATGGATTCCGATACGAATCTGCCGAAGATCAGCGGTGTCATCGAGGGCGCACCGGCGGCGGATGTGGACCTGCGGGCCAACGATATCATCTATGAAGTGGATGGAGTGTCCACTGCGGGCAAGACGCTGACGGAATCCGTGAGCATGATCCGCGGAGAAGCTGGCACCACGGTAGATCTGACGATTGTCAGACAGGGCGCGGGCGATTATCTGCACGTTACGGTAGAGAGAGCAAAGGTGGAGAGTCCCACCGTCAAATATGAGATGCTGGATGACAACATGGCATATATCCAGATCGTGGAATTCGATGATGTGACCATAGACCAGTTCACGGATGCATTGGCTACCGTAAAAGGATCCGATATGAAGGGACTGATCCTGGATCTGCGGGGCAACCCCGGCGGAAGCCTGGATGCAGTGGTGCAGATCGCAAGAAAGCTGCTTCCGGAGGGAATGATCGTATATACCGAAGACAAGGCGGGCAAGCGCACAGAATATACCTGCGACGGCAAGACTCCTCTCGAAGTACCGCTGGTAGTGTTGGTGGATATGAACAGTGCCAGCGCTTCCGAGATCCTGGCGGGAGCCATTCAGGACTATGGCATCGGAACCCTGGTAGGTACCACTACCTTTGGCAAGGGAATCGTACAGCAGATCATGCCGTTTACCGACGGTTCCGCCATTAAGATCACCATCAGTGCCTATTATACCCCCAACGGCCGCAATATCCACGGCACCGGTATTGAGCCAGATGTGGAATGCGAGTTTGACGGGGATGCTTACTACAACAGCGATACCCCGGTGGATAACCAGCTGGAGAAAGCAAAAGAAGTGTTAAAAGATATGATGAAATAAAAGCTTGACAAAGCGCACAAAACTGTTTAAGATATAACCCATAAAACGAAGGCGTTTTTACCAAATCGGTAAAAGCGCCTTTTTCTGTTACATAAGTTCCTGCCCGGAACACAGAATGGAGGAGCAAAATGATCAGACTGGAAAATGTATGTAAGAATTTCGGAGATCTCCAGGTACTGAAAAATGTCAATCTGGAAGTAAAAGAAGGCGAAAAGCTGGTTATCATCGGACCCTCCGGCTCTGGGAAATCCACCACCGTGCGATGCATGAATTTCCTGGAGGAGCCTACCAGTGGTCATGTCTATATCGATGGACAGAAGCTGACGCATGCGAATAAGACCAAGATCATCCGGGAGTCCATCTCCATGGTGTTCCAGCAGTTCAATCTGTATCCGCATATGACGGTGCTTAAGAATCTGACCATAGCTCCCATGAAGCTTCATCACAAGAGCAAAAAGGAAGCGGAGGATCTGGCATATCATTATCTCGATGTAGTAGGTCTGCGGGACAAGGCACATGTATATCCCACCACACTGTCCGGAGGACAGCAGCAGAGGATAGCCATAGCGAGAGCCCTGTGTGCACAGACGAAGATCATACTATTCGATGAACCCACATCCGCACTGGATCCCGAGACGATCCAGGAAGTATTGGATGTCATGATCAAGCTGGCAAAAGAAAACATCACCATGGTAGTGGTCACCCACGAGATGGGATTTGCCAGACAGGTAGCGGACCGCGTGGTATTCATGGCAGATGGACAGATCATAGAAGAGGGAACTCCAGATCACTTTTTCGAGAATCCTTCCAACGAGCGCGTAAAGCAGTTCCTGGGCAAGATCATCCGCTGATATCCTGTGAACCATACTCTGGTCAGCACAGCGGCAGATGTATTATCATGTCGGTCTATCCATGAAGCCGCATTTTACAGCGTGTCAGTCAGAAAGGCTTCGTGTTTAGATATATATTGAGGAAATAAAAGGAGGAGAAAGTTATGAAAAATTTGAGAAAATGGATTGCACTTGCGGCAGCAATGGCAATGACGGCAACACTGCTCACCGGATGCGGAAGCTCCGAAGCACCTGCATCTGAGGCAGCAGCTTCTACCGCTGACAGCAGCACAGCAGTGGCAACGGCACCTGCGGAGACCACAGCAGCAGACGGAGAGCTGGCAGCAGATGTACAGGCGATCGTAGACAGAGGCGTATTGAGAGTCGGTGTTAAGAATGCGGTAGTCGGCTTCGGCTTCCAGGATACCCTGACCGGTGAGTATTCCGGACTGGAGATCAGCCTGGCTGAGAAGATCGCAGAGAGCCTCGGCGTGGACATAGAATTCACCGCAGTTACCGCAGCTACCAGAACCGAGCTTCTGGATTCCGGCGATATCGACTGCGTACTGGCTACCTTCACCATTACCGATGAGAGAAAGCAGAGCTGGGATTTCTCCACTCCTTATTTTACAGACTATGTAACCGTACTGGTAGAGGATAAGAGCGGCATTACTTCTCTGGCAGACCTGGTAGACAAAAAGGTCGGCGTATCCTCCGGTTCCACTTCTGCAAAGGCACTGACCAAGGCTATGATCGAAGCCGGTCTGATCGATGGCAGCGGATTTGATGCAGATACCTTCGATCCCGCACTGTGGACCACAGGCGTCTCTTTCCAGCAGTATGATGACTATCCTGCCATCTCTACTGCATTGAGTGCCGGTGAAGTAGATGCGTTCTGCGTAGATAAGTCTATCCTGGCAATCTACAAGACCGAGGGACGTTCTTACATCGATGACAAGTTCTCGCCTCAGGAATACGGCGTAGCTACCACTAAGGGTTCCGGCCTCTCCGCTTATGTGGATGAGCTGATCCAGGGATGGTTGGCAGACGGTACGATCGACAGCCTGATCACTGAGAACGGATTAGAGTAAAGATAACATAAGAAGCAGTCTACAGCGCCCGAAGACTAGGGAGTACCCGGAGGGGCGCTGTAGAGATGAAAAGTAACCGGGAGGAAACACTATGTCTGGTATTATTTCAGCGAGAGCCTGGGGCAAGGTTTGGGCGTACAGGAGTACATTCCTGTTAGGACTTCTGAATACTGTGGAGACAGCAATTTTCGCCATTCTGTTGGCACTGGTGCTGGGTGTGATCTTCGGACTGATGGCGACAAGTGGGAAAAAGATATTGCAGGTCATCAGCAGAGTCTATGTAGAGATCATGCAGAATACACCGATCCTGCTCCAGCTGTGTTTCTTCTACTATGCACTGGCATTTTCCGGTCACAGCATCGGAATCCTGCCGACGGGTATTGTTGCACTGGGCGTATACACCGGAGCCTATATGGCTGAGGTGGTACGTGCGGGCATCGAATCCATTCCCAAGGGACAGTTCGAAGCAGCACAGTCCCAGGGATTCACCTATGTGGAGCGGATGTATTATATCATCCTTCCGCAAAGCATCAAGATCATTTTACCGCCTATGGTAAACCAGATCGTGAACCTGATCAAAAACACCTCCTGCCTGTACATTATCGGCGGAGCCGATCTGATCTCGCTGACTTACAGCTTTGTCACCGGGGAAAATACCGGCGGTGCTTATGCACCGGCATATCTGGTCAGCGGACTGCTATTTTTCATTATATGTTATCCACTCTCCAAGACAGCCAGTGTCTGGGAGATTCATCTGAAGAAAAGGGATCAACGAGTGACATTCCAAAAAACAGAAGGGCAGGTGACAGACAATGAGTAATCTGGAAGCAAGCTTTTCCATTTTGGCACAAAAGGGCGTAATGCTCTATATCCTGAAGGGAACGGTATTCACTCTGATCATTGCGCTGATCGCCGTCGTGTTAGGAATCGTCATCGGTTCCGTACTGGCCCTGTGCAGGAATTACTGCACAAGCAAAACTACGAAAATATTTGGTATTATCGCCACCGTATACATAGAAGTGTTCCGGAATACACCGTTACTGCTGTGGATCTTCATCTGCCTGGTGTTCTGCCCCTGCCCGGAGCTGTTCAACCGGAAGCTGTTCGGACTGACCACGGTAGAGACGAAGCTGCTGTTCAAGGCAGCGGTTGCTTTGATCCTGTTTACATCTTCCGTCATTGCCGAGATTATCCGCGGAGGACTGAACTCCATCGCCCACGGGCAGTTTGAAGCCGGTCATGCGCAGGGCTTCAACGTGGTGCAGGTCATGATCTATATCATCCTGCCCCAGGCATACCGGAACGTCATCCCGACCCTCCTCAGCCAGGTGATTACGACCATCAAGGATTCGTCCTACCTGGCAAACGTGGCAACCATCGAACTGATGGCGCGGACGAAGCAGCTGTTGTCCGCAGCCAGCCGTTACAATGGTACTGGTAATGTGAATGTATCCGATGTATTTGTACTGTTTGGAATGGCGGCATTGATCTATTTTATCATCAACTACACCCTGTCCTGCGTGGTGCGTTCTATGCAGAAACGGCGGAAGAGACCGGTACGGGTGGTAGCGGAATAACTGCCTTTTTAATATATGTGATTCGTGTTCGCGCACACTCGGAACAAAACTATTATATATAAAAACGTGCGCAGAAATGGGGATTTGTATGGAACAATATGTGATCACGATTTCAAGACAATTCGGAAGTATGGGACGATCCATCGCCAAAGAATTATCAGAAAATCTGGGAATCGAATTCCTGGACAGAGATATCGTGGAAGCCACAGCGAAGCGCATGGGACTTCCGGTATCCGTCATCAGCGACGAGGAAGAGAGTATGAAGTCCACATTTTTCCGCAGGCAGTATCCGCTCGGGATGGGAATGTCCAGCCTGAAAGATGAGATCTTCTATACTCAGAAAAATATCATCCGTGATTTTGCGGCAAAAGGCTCCTGCATTATTGTAGGCCGCTGTGCAGATTATATTTTGGAAGACATTCCGAATCATTTGAATGTGTTCGTCTATGCACCGGAGGAAGCGCGACTGAAAAACTGCGTGGAGAATTTGCAAATGGATCCCCAGACAGCGAAAAAGATGATGCGTGATGTTGACGCAGCACGTAACCGCTACCACAAGGCATACATTCCCGGCTGGCAGAGTGTCTTCGACCACAAAGATCTCATGATCGACAGCAGCCGGTTCGGCATCGACGGCACGGCAAAGATCTTAGCGGATATTGTCAGAAACCAGTGGGGCTGATGGCCCACAGATTCTTGATCTGCGGGGAGAGCGTGACATAGTCCCAGGTGTGGGAACTGTTGCTTACCCGGTTGGGATCCTTGACACAAAAGCCCGTGTCATCATAATCAAAGAGCAGGATATAGTGGCCGGAGGTGGTGAAATCCCCCGGTCGCATGCTGCACACGATAAGCTTGCCCTGATCCAGGGCTTTTTTCATACTGTTTTCACTTAAGGATAATTCTTCGCCGGACAGACCCAAAGCCGACAGGCCATCGGTCCACAGGGACCAGCTGGTACCGGATTCTGTATAATATCCGTTTTTTTCACAATAGGAAGCCATTTCTCTTGGGGTGCCGTTCAAATCCCGGGTGAAGTATACATAGGCCATGGACAGGCAGGTAGGCCCACAGCCGGAGAGACCGATGATGCTGTCGCCGAAGGACACATAGCCCCAACGCTTGTCCCATTGCAGGAACAGAGGAACCTGTCCGATGATGACATCGTGAGTGAGGTCGATAGACTGACCCAGATAATTTTGCCGATTAGGGTAGTCAGCTACGAAATCTGCAGCTTCTGCATTGTTTTTCACAAGCTCTGACAGGGCTTCTGTGATGTTTTCAGCATCTGCATCGACGGACGAGAGATTTTCGGCGAAGGTGGTTTCATTTTCTTCTTGCAGCGCGGCAAAATCATATTTGGACACCGGCAGGTCGTATCTTGCAGTCAGCTGGTAGTACAGATGATTGACGGTGGGCAGAATCTCGCCACCGTAATCCTGCCAAAAAGATACTGCGGTGAGAAGCAGCAAAACAGCAACGGAAATGCGGAAGAAGCGTGCAATGCGTTTTCTTCTGCGGATGGCTCGCTTCCGGCGGAGCATCTCCTGTCTGGAAATTCTGCGGCGCTGTCGGTGCACCGGTATCTGATGTGCTGCATTTGTATTCATAAAAATCCCTCCCAAGAGTCCCTTTTTTGACAAAATAACCGTCTTTTTCTATAGAAGAGTATAAAGGAATGTCTGATAAAAAGTCTTTTAAGCAGTTTTAAACTTTTGGACAGATATCTTTAAGATTTCATGAAGATATGCTACAATAATGCATGAACTAAAATCATCCGGAAAGGGGAAGCGACCGATGATCAAGAGAAAATATGTGCCGCTGCGCATTGCGCAGCCGGGAATGATGATCGATCAGGCGATCATAGACCGTGCGGGTCGTGTACTGATCGCCAGAAGAACCCGACTGGAGGACTTCCATATTGATGCGCTGAAGAAAATGGGAGTCACAGGCATCTATACCTGTGAAGGTACGGAAGATATCAAACCGGCAGAGGCAGATAAGACACAGTCATTGCCCGAACCCTTACAGAAAAAATATGATCAGGTGAAGGTCAAAGATCCTGCCAAGGTGCAGATCTCCGAGAGCGTACGCAGCCGTGTGGCGCAGGGGGTGCAGTATCTGTATCAGGATACCCAGTCTGCGGACTTCACCAATGCATCCCGCAGTATTACCGATGATCTGCTGAAGGCAATCGAGGATAACGATGCGGTAGCGGTGGATATCGGCGCACTGAAGGTCAGTGATGAGTATACCTTCAAGCACAGCGTGGATGTGGCGACCATGTCCATGATCGTAGCCAGAAAATACGGATTGGATGACCAGCAGGTCTATGAGATTGGCATTGCCGGACTTCTGCATGATATTGGAAAGTCCAAAATACCGAATGAAATATTGAACAAGGCAGCGCGACTTACGGACGAGGAATTCGCTATTATGAAGCAACATTCTGTATATGGCTACCGGATCCTGCAGCCGAAGGAGGACCTGTCCACGGAGATCAAGTTGGGTGTGCTGCAGCATCATGAGAAGATAAACGGAAAAGGATACCCGATGGGAGTTACGGGAGACAAAATAGACCTGTTTGCAAGGCTGATCTCCATATCGGATATCTATGATGCCCTGGTGACGGAGCGCCCTTACAAGAAACCGTTCTCCCCCAGAGATGCTGTGGAGATGATCATGTCCATGACGGAAGAACTGGATATTAACGTTATGCGCTGCTTTTTAGAGAGCGTCATCCTCTATCCTGTCGGCACAGATGTGGCATTGAGCAACGGCGAGACCGCCCGCGTCGTGGAGAATATCCCCAATGCCGTTCTACGCCCGAAGGTCCTGGGACTTACCACCGGACGAGTGTACGACCTCGCCAATGATGTGAAATGTGCGAATATTATTATTTTGTAAATTGAGAGTTAGTGAAATAATCCCGTAGCCCTTGGCAGGGTATAAGAAACGCGGCA
>OHBY01000109.1_pt1 | contig 58966 bp, 60 predicted proteins | sample 1577531 | NCBI WGS metagenome assembly OHBY01 (sample SAMEA3879564, study PRJEB24766) | human gut metagenome | biome: human-associated habitat; feature: feces | place: USA | collected 1985/1987 | reverse complement strand
ATAGCAATTACATTTGTGCCATCTGTGTTTATATACTATAACGAGACAGCATTGATACATTCGCTTTGGTATTTGGCAGTATCATCCTTTGGTTTGATAATCGGCATGGTCATTCATAAATTGATTCTTAAAAAGTAGAAAGAGCAAAACTTTCAAAGGCTACCCAGTCAAAAAGATTGGATAGCCTTTATTTATGTTTTCTAAAATTAAAGTTGAATATCTGCCTTAGCCAATAACTATGGGCTTAGAGGTTTAGTGAGCCAGGCAAATCGCTCCAATCGCCGTATCCACAGATTTATACTCTGTAACAGTTTTTCAAATAGGTTTTGGAATCTCCGTTCAATATCAAATCAGCATATCCAATCGGGTCATTGTAAATCAGATAATCCAGTTCCGACCTCTGATACATATTGTCGGCAACCTCGTTCTCAACCGCAATCGTATCAATCGCAATCATACTACCATCAAAGAATTTCAGTTCCACACAAGCGGTATCCATGTTAAACTCACAAGAAATCAATCTATCCATAAGAAACCTCCATTTTGCGGGATGTTAGATCATCCCAAAATATTTGAATGCTTCTCGGATTGCTTTCTCTTTTTCCTGCGGACACTGGGGCTGTCTGGAATCCTCGGACTTCGGCAGATTGTAGTTCTTGCCGACTTCCAGTCCGCATTTTCTCTTTATCTGAGAAATATAAAGGTTGGATACCTTTAACCCGGTATGCTCCAAAGCATACTCCTTGATCTGCGGATAGGTTGCTCCATCTTGGAACTCGGACATATCCATATCTTCCAAAGAGAACTCAACCCGAACCTTTTTCGAGTCGATCTCTCCCTTGGAAAGCAAGACAACCGTCTCAACGGTATTACCTTTTTCCCACAAGAGCCGCCTTACCTCTTGACCATCCCGATATATTGGAAAATTAAACTCTATCGACTTCAAAGGCTGCTCTGACTCCCCATTTGGATATATCTGAATTTCTTTTATAAGATAAGTAATAAGGCTTTTCTTTTCCTCGTCACTTATTATATCATAGAGCTTTCCGAAATTCAGCATAAGCTTGTAAATATTGTCCAGAGTGATTGTTTCCATTTCGATAGAACTTTTTCTCAGCTTTGCATCTTCAATCCGTTCTTCCAGCTCTACAATCGTATCATACAAGGCATCAAGTCTTAAAGTCATGTCGTGGATTTTCCTTTCTCTGAAACGAGCATCAATAGGCAGATTATCAATCTCTCGTTCCAGACGGGCTTTATTCAAATCTACTTCTTTCAGCTTACTCTCGTAATTGGCAAGTTCCTTATCAATAGCTGTTGTATCGATCTGTACGCCAATACGCTTTTCAATCTCTTTTGCAAAATACTTATCGCTTACCAATTCCTTAACAGCTTCAATTACAAGTGGCTCAATATCTGTTTTTCTTAGCGATGCTTTATAATCACAATGATGTCCTCGCTCCTGCTTATTTCTACCACAAATATAATAGTAAACCTCTTTGTATGTGCCGTCTTTATTTGTCCAAGCGTGTTTGTTCGTATACATTGAACTTCCACAAAGGGGACACTTTAATATCCCCGTCAAAAGGTGTGACCTATCCTTACCGATTTTGGATGGCTGTTTAATTCCTGTTGCCATACGCTTTGCGTGAACCTTTTGCCACAATTCCTCGCTGATAATTCCTTCATGTTGTCCATCTTCCAGAATGTAATCCTCTGCATGAACCTGCTTATATTCATTTTTTGTACCTTTTACCTTTTCTCGTGTTCTTCTGCCATAAGCAATCTTTCCACAATAAACAGGATTGTCTAATATCAACCGTATAAAATGACTGCTCCAAGTTTCCAATGTGCCGTTCTGACGAGGTATCTTCTTTATACCTTGAAGATTAAGATATTTTGCTACTCCGCCAAGTCCTATATCAGAATTAGCAAATTTATCAAATATAATTCTGATTGCTTCAGCTTCCGTTTCTTCTATCAAGAGCTGATTGTCTTTCAGATAATATCCGTATGGTGCAAATCCACCATTCCACCCACCTTGTCGTGCTTTTTCTCTCCGTCCATTCATTGTCTGTTCAATGATATTTTCTCTTTCTATTTCTGCAACCGCAGACAAAACAGAGATTAAAAGTTTTCCACTTGTCTGTGACGAGTCAATTCCTTCTTCAATACAAATAAGATTTATTCCATAAGATTGTACAAACTCTAATGAATTTAGAATATCCGCTGCATTTCTTCCGAAACGGGAAAGTTTATAAACCAGAATATAGTCTATCTCCAATCCGTTTTTTATATCGGAAAGCATTTTCTTAAATGCAGGTCGTCCTTCAATAGATTTTCCTGATTTACCTGCATCCTCATAGATACCGACAATTTCCATTTCTTCTCGGTCAGCAAATCGCTTTAATCCGTTTTTTTGTCCTTCAAGGCTATATCCGTCTACCTGCATTTCGGTACTTACTCTCGGATACAGGACACATTTCTTTCCTTCTCTGTTCATCGTACCACCTCCATAATTTTATAGGGAAATGTGATATGTAAGGCTGCGTAGCTTACGCAGCACAATCCAATTCTTGCAAAACTGTCTTTCCGTATTTTTCAACTATCTGCACCATAACATTGATAAATGAATTAAATACTTCGCTTTCATCTTTCATCTGTTCATTTTGCAATTCTGAATTTTGGATATAGTTTTCATTTCCCATAATGAGTACCTCCGCTATAAAACAAGCGGCTGTACTCTTAATTATAGAAATACAGCCGCATTTTTACCAATGTGCAAATTTATCGTTCTCGTCCCTTTTACACATCTGTTGCCTTCGTTTTCTCCAATGCAACACTAATGGCAAGAGCCTTATCAACCCTTGCCACTATATTGTCTGGTATCATTCCCAAATACTGCTTTAGTCGCTGCTTATCAATCGTTCTTATCTGTTCAAGCAAAATGATTGAGTTCTTATCCAAACCTTCAAAATCATTGATTAAAGTGTGTGTCGGCAATTTTGCTTTAGTGTGTATTCGGCTTGTGATGGGTGCGACAATGACCGTAGGGCTATGCTTATTGCCGACATCGTTTGAAATGATAAGTACAGGTCTTGTTCCGCCTTGCTCCGAGCCGATAACAGGATTTAGATTTGCGTAGTAAATATCTCCACGCTTGATTTTTCTTTCCATTATGTTTGACCTCCCAGATTTATTTAGGCAGGTATGTTCTGCCTATGTAGGCAGCCAAACAAAAGGAAGTATTTAAGGTCGGGAGAGTATAAACAAAATCTCTGTTCCTATGACTACCTTTTATCTGGCTTTATGATAGGAGCATTTCAATTTGTCCTCGACACCCCGAAATGCTATGGGAAGTCGCCAAACGGTCAGTAGCGAACTGACACCACGGGAGTTCCACCCCTCTGACGGTCTGCCAGAGCCGCCCTCATTGCCTGCGACGGTTTTATCACGCTCGGACTGTGACTGGACGGGAGTACCATTATTCTCTTTGTGGGTTATGGCGAAATCGGAAGCAATCCGATATTTTCAGTCGGTAATGAATGAGATCACCCCCTTTCATCGCTCGCTGCTTCTTAACAGGTCTTGGCGTACCGCTGCACACGCTTATGCTCATCACAATCACAAAGAGGAAGTATTTGGCGAATGGATATTCGGTTGTCAAGGATCACTCCCGTTTTCGCCACACAAAGCAAAACAGGTGGAAGGAATTTAATCCCTCTCACCTGTTTGCTCACTTAAAAGCGGTTTCGTATAGGCTAAAATTAAAATTTTTCAAAAAGTTTTTTTAACTTCTTTAGTGCAATGTCAACGCTTCCTTTAACCGCCATTTTGGTGCATCCCTCCAACTTGGCAATCTGCTCATAGGACAACTCTCCGAAAAAGTACAACAGCAGCCTGCGTCTTTGTGTTTCGGGCAGTTTTGATATTGCCTTATGTAGCAGTTCGTATTCGATGCACCTTGAAACGGTTTCCTCAAGACTTTCTTCCTTATAAAAAACTCGGTCATTCAAGGAGTTTTCTGTCAACTCGGAGTGTTCAATGTGCCTGCTCACCCGATTAAGATAGGAAATATCCTCAAGCTCAAAACGGTTAAACAGGTCATACAGCACTTTCTCTATTTCAATATTTTGCATAACACCCCGCCCATCTTTAAAAGAGAGGTAATATCTGCCCTCTACAATCATCAGCGTATAAGGGTTATGCTTGTCCTTTTTTCGGTTAGGATGTTTTTCATTCATTCTTTGTTCCTCCAATCAATCTGAATTTTTGAAATTTCAGATTGATCGGCGGTGAACGACACCCTACGCCACAAACAGGCTTACGACTTAATTCAACAAAAAACGACAAAAGAAAAACCGCAAAGGCTGTCAAACCCTTACGGTTATAAGAAATAACAATTCTATTATATAGATATTTAACATCTACTTTTGGAACATAATTTCCCCAAATGGAGATAAGAATTTTTTTAACAGATTATTCTCATCTCTATCGAACGGTATGTAAATAACTGCTGCTTAAAATCAGCAGCACAGTGTTATCAGACCAACACATAAGAAATCCCTCCAAACTTGAAACAGGTCTGGAGGGATAAAATAGCCATCTGAGCATGACAAAATTGCCCACCAAAACACCGTTTTTTTTATTTGGCGGACTTGTCAAATTCTATATTCATGTAAAAAAAGAGCCGATGACTTATGAGGTTATCTCACAAGTTCATCGGCTCTGCGTCTATGCGTCTGGCTCTTTGATGACGGTTATATGTAATTTCTTTGCATTTATTAAAGTTACTTTCTTACATTTCGGACAGTAAAGAGGATAATTCTTTAAAACAGTATCTTCTCTAACTCTATCACGGGTTTTGTTGCCACAAATCGGGCAAATTATCCATTCTGAAATCATAAATTATCCATCTCCATTTATCATGTTTTATTTAATCTTTCTATTTTATATTTACTATCTTGACAAATTCATATCGTACACTTATCTGGAATTACTATTGTTCTCTAAACTTTTTCAAAAATAAAGAAAATGTTGTACCTTTTTCATCGGATGCCACCTTGATATACCCGTTCTGCTTATTCACAATATCACGGGTAAGATATAAACCGATCCCTACACCGTCAACTCCTGCTGACTGCTTTCCACGGTAAAATCTGCCGAAGATTTTTGCCTGTTCTTCTTCAGGAATGCCAATTCCGTTATCGGATACATCCAATCGCAAATACGATGGATATTCGGTGATTTTCAAGTCCACAACTCCTCCGCTTGGTGTATATTTCACAGCATTGTCAAGTACATTGGTAACAGCTTCTGCCGTCCAGTTAAAATCAAGCAGGGCTTCAAAGGTCTGCCCACAATCAAAGGTAATCGTAATATTTTTATCCCTTGCTTTGGCATAAACCGTTTTTACCGCTTGCATAACAATATCATTTAAACTGCTTTGTTCAGGTTTTAATCGGATAATGCCACTTTCCAAACGGGACATTTTAATCAAACTGTTTGTCAAAAAAGTCAGCTTTTCAAGGGACATCTGCAAGGTGGCAATATATTCCCTTCTCTCCTCATCGGATAACCCTGTATCACCTAATAACTGTGCAAAGGTGTTTGCCGCTGCTACGGGCGTTTTAATTTGATGCGAAATATCGGAGATTAAAGTTTTAATCTGTTCTTTCTCCTGTGTCAGCATTTGATTCTGTGCCTTTAAAATATTGCGGAGTTTTAGAAGTTGATGCTGCAGCCGTGCGGTCAGGGTATCCTCAGCTTCTGAAAAGACCGTCCGTTCCTGCTGTTCTACCAATGCTTCAATGAGCAGCGTAATCTCCTCTAACAGATTATCATTATAGCGGTTGTGCAGAAAGTCCAGCAGGAACAACAGACCCCCAAAAAATACAAATGCAAAAGAGATAAAAAGCGTACGGAAAAGGATGTCCTCCATAAAAAAGAACACACCAACAGATACCACCGCCGTAGCAGTACCTATAATTAAAATCAGTTTTCTATAAATCACAAAATGCTTCATCGTCATTCTCCAAAAGTGTAACCCATACCAAAAACCGTCACAATGTATTCCTGCTTTTCATCATTCAGTTTCTGCCTTAGCCGCTTAATATTCACACGCACGGTATTATCATCAACAAAGTTTCCATCTATATCCCAAAGCTGTTCCAAAAGCATTGCCTTTGTAACAACCCTTCCCCTGTTTTCCATTAGATAAAGGAGCAATTTGTATTCTGTTGAGGTCAAATGTATTTCCTGTCCCTTCATCAAAACAAGACACTTTTCTTTATCTAACTCTAAATCTCTGTATTTCATACGAAATTTTCCTACGCCACTTCGTTTTAGAACTGCCAATACTTTTTTCCGTAAAACTTCGATAGAAAAAGGCTTTGATATATAATCATCACAACCCACGCCAAACCCTTCCAACATATCTTCTTCCGTATCATTAGCAGTTAGAAATAATACGGGTGTTTCCGATGTTTCACGAATTTTTTCACAAAATTCCAAACCATTGCCGTCAGGCAGGTTAATATCAAGCAGAAACAAATCATACTTTTGTTTTTGGTATTGCTTCAATGCTTCCAAATACCCATAGACTGCTGTGACCATATGCTCGTCTTTTTTTAGGGCGATAGAAATACCCTTGCTCAGAATTTTGTCATCTTCAAGTAGAAAAATATTTGCCATAGCCGCAAAACGCACCACCTTCCTCAATATACAAAATTGCAGGAACAGACGCAGCAATGCTGCGTCCGTCCCACAACCTCATTTAACTATCAAAATTGTGCAGTCTTTCAATGACCGTTTCATCAGAAGTTGCCTTGTAAACAATGGCAGGAACGCTTAAGCAAATTACAAAGATTGCTGCGATCAAACCGATGACAAGTGCAACAGGGTATTTAAATACTGCATAGTTTGCCATATGCGGAACTGCATCTGCCACCAACATTAGGAACGCATTACCAAAAGTCATAATCAGCAGAGTAGAAATCAGAGCATAAATACCGCCTTCTAAGGTCAATATCTTCCTGATCTGCTTTTTCGTTGTTCCGATACTTTCCATAATGGCAAATTCATTTTTCCTTGCCACCACACCCGTCAGCATTACATTGACAAAGTTAATCAAACCAATGACAATGAGCAGAATTGCGGCACCGTTCCCCAACAAGCTTAAAGAGTAGTTCATCTGTTCAAATAGTTCTTTCTGATTAACAGAAGATCTAAGTTGCCATTCTGATCCAGTCAAGGTACTGTTGATCGCCTGTAATTCGCTGTCAATTCGCTCTAAATCGTTGAAATTCTTAATGTCAACGCCGATTGCGGAAATTATTGGTTCTTTTGTCAGGCGTTCCATACCCGCTTCGCTGACAAAGATAACATCTGGCACCATATTTATTTCTTTGCGTCTGCCAATACCTTCTGAAAGAGTATTATCATAATCGTCATAGTAAAAAGCTCCGCCAATTTTGAAATCAGTTGCCTTGCCGTCTGTACTGTCGGCAGTTAGTGTCAATGTTTCACCCACTAAAGCGGTATTAGGAGCGTTATATTCGGTATCTTTTCCTGCAATCGCTGTTTCGCCACGCTTAAATGCTTCCATGTCAATAGGCGTATCAGGATGCTCTGCATTGTATTCTTCCAGTACCCTGTCGTCTGGAAGCGTTGTAATATAGCAGCCATAGTCACCAGATTCAGCGTACCCTTTCAGTGTTTCTATCGTCTGTTCATAGGACTGCCCCTTTGCTTTATATTTGCTGTCCTCATATTTGATTTTCATAAAGCCTTCTAAATCGTTTTCATTAAAGTCAATACCTGCCCAGACTGTTTTTTGAACATCTATATTTTTAATACCGTCAAGCTGCTTGATTTGTTCTACAAAGTGTTCGTCAAACTGCGGTACTTCTTTATTGAGCTGTTCATACTGCTCAAACTGAATATCAGTGTATTCAAAGTTATAGTCCATATATTCCTTAATAAAGTTCTCAGCCGACATACTGCTTATAACCCCATTTACGCCTAAAATCATAGTAATTCCCATAAACAAGGACATAAACACAAGGGCAGCACGCTTTTTGTCACGGAATACATTATGAAATGCCATCACATGCAGCTTGCCACCATTAGTGGAATTTCTGCTTTTTGTTTTCTTCGGTGCAAAATTCTGAAACTTCAATGCTTCTATTGGCGAAATTTTTGCAGCCGCTTTTGCAGGAGCATTGCAGGCAATCCAAACGGTTACTGCTGAAAAGATTACGGACAAAATATAGATAGATGGATGGAAAAACACTTCGGCATCCATCATCGACTTGCCCTGTTCAAAACCCTCGTTCAACACAAATGGAACAATTCCAAAGGAAACAGCGGTGGCTAACAAAATACCAATCGGGATACCAATGCAAGCAAACTTAACTGCCTGATTTTTTACCAGTGATTTAATCTGTTTTTGCGTTGTTCCAAGCGTTTTCATCAAACCGTAAAAACGGGTATCCTTTGAAATGGATATATACAAAACATTGTAAATAAGGAGATACCCGCTGCCAATAATAAAGAATACCAATAGGATTACCATTGCAATCACTGAACCGCTTGATGATTTCATGGAAACCGCACCGCCGAAAGATTGATTTTCGTTAAGCTCCACATCTTTTTGAATACGATAAAAATCATCAGGCATTTTATTCAACGACAAAGAAAGAACGCCGTCCTCTGCCATTGTATAGCCTGCATTTTTGCAATACGCTTCGGAAACAAAGCCCATTCCCGTGCCTGTATAGGAATGAAACCATCCGCTTAAAGTGAAATTTTTTTCCTGCTGACCGTTTTTATCATAATAGGACAGAGGGATTTCCATATTCAGCTTCGGCTCTTTCATTCCAAGCTGTGAAAGAGCATCCTTTGACAGCATAATTTCATTTTCATTTGAGGGATATTTCCCTTCTATATCTTTGATTGTTTCTTTATAGTGTTTATCCCATTCAGTAGTGTCGTAATACGAAAGTGCGATAGAAAGATCACGCCCCTCATCGTTCTTCTCGGCAACCGAGCCGACCATATACTGCGTACCGACGGTTTTAACATATTCCAAATTCTTAATCTGCTGTTCCTGCTTTTCTGTCGGCATCGCAAGGGAAGCATTAGCGGTCGTGCCTGCGGTACGCACCTGCATTAACTTCATATTTTCCATATAGTTAATGCCCAAACTAAACACAGTTGTAATCATAAAGGTAGTGAGAACGATCGCAAACACCGCAAACAGGTTACGAATACGGTTTGCTTTCATCATTCCCTTTTCTACTCGCTTAACTGCTTTTTTATTTCGGTTAGCGTGCATATCTGACACCTCCCGAAACAACCTTGCCATCCTCAATGCGGATTGTGCGGTCTGCCATTTGAGCGATTTCCTCATTGTGCGTGATCATAATGGTGGTTTGGTGGAACTGACGGCTAATCGACTGCATCAGCAAAATAACATCCATACTTGTTTTTGAGTCCAAATTTCCAGTCGGCTCATCGGCAAGGATAATGGCAGGCTTTGTCGCAAGGGCACGGGCAATCGCAACCCTCTGCTGCTGACCACCTGAAAGATTATTCGGCATATTCTTAAGCTTTTGTTCCAAGCCAAGAGTATGGATAATCTCTTTTACAAATCTTGTATCGGTCTTGCCACCATCGATCTCAATAGGGTACACAATGTTCTCATACACATTAAGAACAGGAAGCAGATTATAATTCTGAAAAACAAAGCCAATGTTTCGACGCCTAAAAATCGTCAGTTCCTCGTCTTTCATTTTCAACAGTTCTTTTCCTCGGATAGTAACACTACCAGAAGTAGGACGGTCTAACCCACCAATCATGTTGAGTAGTGTAGATTTACCGCTGCCCGATGTACCGATAACAGCAACAAATTCGCCTTCCTCTACGGAAATGGATACCCCATCCAAAGCATGGACTTCGTTTTCTCCGCTTCCGTATATCTTTCGTAAATCTTTTGTTTCAAGTATTGCCATATTAAAACCTCCAAATTTCTGTTTTTATTTTGCAAGTTCAGTATAGCAACCACTTCTTACAATCTCATTACAATCCAAACTAAAAAATAACAGCATTTCTTTTGTTCCTACCATGCACTTTTACGAATTGATTTCTTTTTTTAATGAAGCAATCCACTCCTCTATTGCCTCTGCCAATGTGTATTGTTGCCGTAAAACTGCCATACCCGTAACAGGAATATCTTCTTTACTCTTTTTCAAAGCAATATTTTCTTCCAGATATTTTTTCAATACCTCCATACTGCTCTCAATATTATCCAGACATTCTTGCTGTCTTTCTCTGGACATACTGTCCAGATTTACAATGACAGCATTAAAATCCAAAAAAATGTTTATCGGCTTACAGGATATTTCAAGCATCAATTTTTCAAACTGCTGTTTCCCTTTTTCAGTTAAAGAATACACTGATTTTTCTGGCATTTTACCCTCTTTTTCTATATGACTTGAAATATATCCTTTTTCCTCCAACTGGATAACCTTTTTATAAATAGACGGGGTACTAATTTTTACCCATTTTGAAATATTGCGGTACTCTACCAACTTTTGAAGGTCATACGCACTCAGAGGTTCTTTCTTTAACATTCCCAAAACAATTAAGTCAATGGTCGCCATATCAATTTCCTCCTTTACTCTCTTGACAACTACTATAAATTATAGTAGAATACCACTTGCGTTTCAACTGCTATAATTTATAGTAGTATATTTTATTCTATTTGTCAAGTGAAAGGAGAAAGAACACTATGGACAATCAAAACAGAAAATTGGAGTTATTGGGCAATGCTCCAATTCCAAAAGCCCTTTTAGCTATGGGTATTCCAACAATGATTGGTATGCTCATCAACGCCTTGTACAATCTTGTTGATGCCTATTTTGTAGGTGGCTTAGGCGAAAGTCAAATGGCTGCCATCTCGGTTGTGTATCCTCTCGGTCAAGTAGTCGTCGGCTTAGGATTACTTTTTGGCAATGGGGCAGCATCCTACATTTCTCGACTGTTAGGACAAAGAAATAAGGATCAGGCAAACAAAGTGGCAAGCACTGCACTATATAGCAGTCTTGTTGTCGGTGCAATTATGATTGTTTTATCAATCCTCTTTTTGAACCCCATTCTAAGACTTTTAGGTGCAACAGAAAGTGTCCTTCCTTATGCGGCTACCTATGCCGGTATTTACATTGTTTCTTGCATTTTCAATGTTTTTAATGTCACAATGAACAATATCGTGACAAGTGAAGGAGCAGCAAAAACTACAATGTGTGCCTTGTTGTTAGGTGCAGTCCTCAATATCGGGTTAGATCCATTATTTATATACACTTTTAATTTTGGTGTTGCAGGAGCTGCTATTGCAACAGCAATTTCTCAGGTAGTATCTACTCTTGTGTATCTGTTTTATATTTTCAGACAAAAAAGTGCTTTTCAGTTTAGAATAAAGGACTGTACCTTTTCTAAAGAAATTCTATCTGAAATTTTCAAAATTGGCGTTCCGACACTTGTATTTCAATTATTAACAAGTATTTCTATCTCTCTAATAAACAATGCCGCTGGTAATTACGGCGATTCAGCCATAGCGGGGATGGGCGTTGTTACCCGTCTTATATCTATGGGCAGCTTAACAGTATTTGGTTTTATCAAAGGTTTTCAACCGATTGCAGGTTACAGTTATGGGGCGAAAAAATTTGATCGTCTGCGTACTGCAATCAAAATTTCCATCTTATGGTCAACTATTTTTTGTGTGATCGTAGGTTTATTATTCAGTCTGTTTTCTACGACTATTGTTTCACAGTTTACAACTGGAAACACAGAAATGATTCACATTGGAGCTTCCTCTTTAAGAGTAAACGGTATTACATTTATGCTGTTTGGATACTACACGGTATATTCCTCTTTATTCCTTGCTCTTGGAAAAGGAAAAGAAGGGTTTATTCTTGGAGCTTGCCGACAAGGTATCTGCTTCATTCCCGTTATCTTAATTTTTCCATTTATATGGGGATTAAACGGTATTTTATATGCACAGCCGATTGCCGATGTTCTCTCTGCACTTATTACAGTATTTATGGCAATCCCTTTGCATAGAAGTTTAGCTGTTGCCGAACAGAAAATGAAGATAACAGCTTCTATCCCCTGTGACAGGCAATAAAATCAAGCATAAAAGTAGTAACAGAGCCGATGAACTGTGAAAGCTTTCTCAAGTTCATCGGCTCTGCGTCTGTGCGTCTGGCTCTTTGATGACGGTTACTTGTAAATTCTCGACTTCAATTAAAGTTTCCTGTCTACATTTCGGGCAGTAAAGAGGATAGTTTTTCAAAACTGTGTCTTCTCTGATTTTGTTTCGGGTTTTGTTCCCACAAAGAGGACATAAAATCCATTGGGAATTTATACTCAGCATATTATCCTCGCCTTATAAGGTCATGTAACCGATTATCTGTAACAAATTTCTTTTTTCTGGGGTCACCCTCTGCACGATAGATTACTAAGCTGTCTAAATCAAATATTGAACTCCAAACTGTTTCAAAATCTGGCTCATCATCATATTGGCACATAAACCCATAATCACCTTTTAAGAGATGTTCGGTAGTTTCAATGTATTCATCTTTTATGCGTTCCGAAGAAAAGCTGTCTAATACTGTCCTGTAACGCCTGTGCGAGTCATAATCATTTCCTTTTGCATCGTCATATGGTTTCATCTCATCAGATGTAAAACTATTAACAGTACAAACAATACTGCCATTTTCAAAAATTTCTGCCGCCCGAACTTTTTTGAGAATTGGCGTACATTCAACCACTACCATATTGCCTTTTTTATCTGCAAGTAAAATATTGCAGTTAGAAGATACTGGCAAGCCCATAAGAAGGGAAACCGCCTGTTCGGTATTATCTGCCTTTTCAAGCAAATATCTTACAATAAAGCAAGAATTGAAACCTGCTTTTATCTTTTCAAGGTCGGTCATTACAAAAGTCATTGCTACAGCAAATCCGTGTTCATTCACTCCTTCTTCGCCGTTAATGAAAGAGGAAGTAGTGATATTGAACCTGTTTCCATTTTTCGGTGCATAGATTTCACTTTTGCTTCCTTCACGCAGATAAGGTGGTAAGTCATTATTTCTACCGTATATTGTTCTGCCATTGCTTGAATATGCAAAAGCAGTACAGCCCCTAACCTCAACGGGGATGTTGTTCTCCAAGTTATACATACAGCAGCCCATACACAACATCCAAGAAATGAAGTGTAGATAATCTGTGCCAATGGCGTCACTTACGCCTCTTACTTCCTCACATATCTCTGGGAAAAACTTTCTTAAAATTTCTTCGCTTTGTTTCCCGTGTTCCAATTGAAAATTATCCAACTGGAGTGGAAAGGAAATATGAGCTTTTTGAAATATGTTTCCTCTTTTTACGCCCATCTGATAATGGTCGCCTTTTAATCTTAAATGATACATACTTAAATCTCCTTTGCTTTTTTGATTGCAATCCACACCTCGGAATGTCCTTTGGATGGCTGTCCTTTGCAGACTGGATATATTTCAACATCTGGAAGTCCTGCATATTCATAACCAGAAAACGGTAGAAATTCTGTCAAAAATCTGCGAAAAACACTCTGCACATCTTCCTTAAATACTCCATCGTTTTCAAAAACAACCCACATACCCTCTGGTATCATGTATTCTACCATTCCCTCTGGCACGGGAATGTTGCTCGAAACAGCGATATAATAATATATATCCTCTGGATTATTATAAACGCTGACTCCTAAAATGCCGTCTGGATTTTTGTTTGATAGCTCTGCTAATTTGGAGATACTGCCATCCAATACTGCCTTTTTCCAGAACGCAGGAACATTCCGCATATTTTCCTCTGCATCTTCAACAAGAGGTATTCTAATTCCTATAATGCGAATATTTTTCTTTTCTTCAATGTGATATGCCATTGCACTGCCTCCCAAAACTATTATAGAAAATTGGATTGATGGATATGCACACAAGGTACATCCCATACTTTTTGCCGCTATAGGTGCTATCCCGTGTACGCTTTGAAAAGCACGGTTAAAGGATGTTGGAGATGAATACCCGTATTTGTGAGCAACATCAATAACCTTATTATCTGTTCTTTGTAACTCAAATGCAGCCTGTGTCATTTTACGGCGGCGTATGTACTCTGATAGTGACACTCCTGATACATAAGAAAAAATCCGTTGAAAATAATATGTTGAACAACAAGCTATATGAGCTGCTTCATCATAGGATATTTCCTTGTCTAAGTTTTCCTCTATGTAATCAATGGCTGCTCCAAGTCTTTTCAACCATTCCATTTACTTACCTCCTCATATATAAGCATACAAGAATACGAGCATATTTTCCTCGCTTTTCATGTCCGCTTTTGTAAACTTATCTATAGTTTATCCGAATAAAAAATTAGTTTCAAGTATGTCAAGCGTGCTTTAATCTCTTGTTACAAGAGATTAAACTTCCTATACCAAGAGATTTCACATCGTTTAACTGGAAGCCGCATCTCTGTAAAATATAAGAGTAAAATTTTCAGAGAATAGGTGGTGAGCTAATGGACGAAAGGAACAATAATTTTGACTTCGATTTTACTCCGATAGGACAGGCTATCAAAAAAGCCCGTGAAGCCAGAGGGATGACAAGGGAGCAACTATCTGGAATAATCGGCTATGCTCCCAGACATATTCAGTCTATCGAAAACGAGGGGCAGTATCCAAGTATCGAGCTATTTATCCAACTTATTACGATGTTCGATGTGTCGGTTGACGAGTACATATTCCCAGATAATGAGGTCAAGAAAAGTTCCGTCCGCAGACGCTTAGACGCACAGCTCGACAATTTAGACGATAAAGAACTGTCCGTTATAGAAGCAACTGTTATCGGACTATGTAAGGCAAAAGAGCCAGAGGAATAAACCTCTGGTTTTTCTTTTGCCCATTCTTAATAGGCAGGAACGCCGTAGCCATAGATGGAGCTGCTTCCAACCGTATATTGCTTTTGCCTGCAAGCGTCGCCAGAGTTACCCTCCACGGTGTAAACGACACCGTTTTCGCATTTCTCCACAATGCCTACATGGTCGGTTTCTCCGTCGCCTTCCCAATCAAAAAAGATAATATCGCCTGCCGACGGCTCATAGCTTCGGTCTTTCCATTGTCCGTTACCCTTAAACCAATTTGCACCGTCCACGCAGCCTGCGAATTTTGGGATAATCCCGCTTTCGATATAACTACACTGGTCGGCACACCACGATACGAAGCAGGCACACCATTCCACACGCCCATCAAAGCCATACCAACTCCAATAAGGCTGACCGCCCTCATTTCCGAGCTGTGTCAAAGCGACCTCCACAATCGCCTGGTTACCGCCGCTTGTGAACGCCCTCCCGTATGGATAATACCGCAGCACATGGGCGGGATATTGCGTGTCGCCATAGCTGTCCCAACCTAACCGTGCCGCCTGCATGGTGGAGAACTCTACCGCATTGGCATAGGAATAGCCGCCATAGTTGGTCTTAGCCCACGAGATATAGCCGTTGCCGAAATTGTAACCCTGCAAGGCAAGTTTGATATGCTCCATATCAATCGGGTTTTCTACCTCGGCAGAGATAAAGGCAGCCTTTAATTCCTGTACACCGCACTCAATCGAATATTCTGGGTCTTGTATCCCGTTCGGCTCGTGGGGATACCTTGTGTTAAAGCTACCCTCCGCCGCCTGCATGGGGTCAAGCCCACGCCCGCCGCTTTCCTGCATCATCACCGCCTTGATAAGCTCCACATATTCGGGGATGCCGTACTGCTTCGCATACTTCTGTATCAGCGGCGTGTAGGCTTCCACCTCCGCACTGACAGGCGTATAGGCGTTGCTCCCGCTTCCGCCACCAAACAGGGAAACAGCACAGCCGAGCAGGACAACAATGAGAATAATCACAACTGCAATCCAACCACCTGCAATTAAAGCGGAAATCAGAGCTTTTGTTCCTGCAATAATCGCCTTGACCGCAGCTATGGTGGCTCTGACCGTCGCTTTGGTGGATTCGGCGGTTGCCTTTGCGGTGGCTTTTGCCGCCTGTGCTGCCTTTTGGGCAGTTTTCGCAGAAACCTTTGCCGCTGCCTGTGCTGTTTTTACCGAGGTTTCTGTCGTTTTGATTGCCGCCTTAGAAGTTGCCTGTGCGGTTTTAATTCCCTTTTCGGTTGTCTTGACCGTTCCCTTAGCAGTTGCTTTCACCACTTTTTCTGCTTTTCGGGCTGCGGTCTTAATCTTTTTTTGCCCCTGCTGTCGGGTCTTTATCAACTGCGATTTTGCTGTCTGGGAAACATCGGGGGCAGAGGAACGGCTTGCAGCCCCGTGACGGATCTGCAAGCCGTGTTGTTCTGACATATTCTGTGCTGCTTTCTGTTCTGCGGCTTTGACAGCCCGACTTTGCTTGAAATCGGTTATTTTATCTTTTGCCTTACCGATATTCTCTTGCGTTGTCTTGACTGCCTTTTGCCCCCGCTTATTGAACTGATGGATAACTTCGTCTTTTACACGGTCTGCCGCACAAGAAATCCTATCCGCAGCATATTCAGTGGCAGAGTTTTCATCAGCGTAATATCCCTGTTCTGCCTTGCCCTTTATTCCCACATAGGCAGACTTCATACGCTCACTGGCTATGGCGGCTTTATCTATGGTCTTTATTGTGCCTTTGACCGCATCTCTGGTTTTTATATCAGCCATAGAGAACCTCCTTTCCCAGAGGATTTGCGTTCAAATCAGCCGACCTTTTTTGCCACAACAACGAGCCTGCCGTTCTGTGCGGAGTATTCGCAGGTGGAAAGGGTAATGAGCCTGTCGCCGTATTCAGCGGTCACACCTGTATCATACAAAGCAAGCTCCTTGCACTTCCCGACATAGGAATTAAAATCTTCCTCATTCTCCGCATCAACAAAGTCATAGTATCGGAAGCCCTCAGAACTGTACGCCACAGTCTTAAACACAGCGACGATTTCATACTCTGCCTGCTCTGTGAGGGTATCAAACTGAATAGTCTTGTGTTCCTCATAGAAGTTCTTGGACTTGTAATCCTCCAACGCTCCAAACATCTTGCCACCCTTGATGTGATGACCGTAGATAACCAAATTTTCACTTTCGACAATATCACCATTCTCCTGCACATAAGGCGTACCTAAGTCGCTGTACTCTTTTTCAAAATTGTGCTTCAGATAGAAATTCGGATTGTTCCTACTCTGCATCACAGGATAATTGATTGTCGTGCCGGCAATGGAAATCCAACCGACCATATCCTCATTCTGTAAATACAATTCCTGATACTTGGCAAGCACATCTTCTCCCTCGCTGACAGGGGTATCGTCTGGCACGGTTTTCTCCGTGGGAGCCTGCTCTACTATTTCGGCAATCTCCTCAAAGGCTTCCGTCTGCTCGTCCACCTGTGCATAGTGATGGTAAATACGGAAGCCGCAAAAAGCCGCCGTACCTAACAGGCACACGGCGGCGGCAATACAGATAATAGATTTATAATTCTTCATAAGCTTTTCCTTTCTTATCTTGAAATTTCCGTCTGTTTTCTGGGAGCAGGAAGCTCCCTGCAATATTCGGGGTATCTGACCTTGATACCCTCCATAAAGTAGGGAGCAAACTCACAGCAGAACAACTCCTCTGGCGTGAAATACCGTTCCCGCCCTTCCTCTGCATACCCGTTCCAAAGGTTAAAAGCAAGATGGCAGACCTTGACTGTTCCGCTTGTCTGCCAGCCACCGTGCATACCCTCTGGCTCAATGCAGTCCTCCTTGAAATTGAACATCTGGTTAATGTTCGCCCTCGTTTCCGAAGCAATACCCATCACATAGAAAAATGCCCTGTGATAACAGTCGTTCACTCTACATTTCATCATGTTTTCCAGAAAGAAATCACGATGAGCCGTACCACGGAATTTAATATCAGCCATAAAAGACCTCCTTATCTTAGACCTCACCGAACTTGGTCGTCATCAACTTGTAAAGCTCGGTATTGCGTGGGAACTTGTTTACAAATGGTACAAGAGAGCTGCCAACTTTGAGTAATCCCTGTCCTGCACCGACATTCGTGATATAGCTCATCTGAAGGTCGGAGATATTAAGGAGCTTGGCAAGCTCAAGTCTGTCCGTAGATGCTTGGTTAAGCATAATGATAAATTCGCTGTTAGCAAGCATCGTCCTTGCCGTATGGCTCTGCAAAAGGTCGTCCACATTCTGCGTAATACCCGTACAGTACGCACCGTATTTACGCACACGCTTCCAGAGGGTAAAGAGAAAGTTTGCAGAGTATTCGTGCTGAAAGAGCAGATAAATTTCGTCAATGAAAATAAAGGTATTTCTGCCTTTGGCTCTGTTCTGCGTGATACGGTTTAAGATACTGTCAAGCACCACAAGCATACCGATAGGCTGTAACTGCTTACCCAAATCCAGAATGTCATAGCAGATAAGGCGGCTGTGGGTATCCACATTGGTATGCTTGGCAAAGGTGTTGAGAGAGCCATCTGTAAATAATTCGATAGCAAGGGCGATTTCTTGTGCTTCTGGTTCGTTCTGTTTAAGAAGTTCCTCACGGAAGTCCTGCAAGGTGGGCGGCGTTCCCATATAGTTGCCCTGCTGATAGTAGCGGTACACGCTTGCCGTACATCGGTCAATAATGGATTTCTGCTTTGCTCCCAAGTTCGTGCCGCCGATGAGCTGTTCGCAAAGGGATAAAATAAACTCCGATTTCAGAATGACAGGGTTTGCACCGTCACCGTAATCGGAGTTCATATCCATAGCATTGATGTGATTTTCACTTGTCGCAGAGATATGAATAACCTCTCCCTGCATTGCTTTAACAAGCGGGGAATATTCACGCTCTGGGTCAATGATGATTATATCGGCATTAGGGTCGGTCAGAATGATATTCGTCATTTCTTCCTTTGCAGTAAAGGATTTTCCCGCACCCGACACACCGAGAATAAAGGAATTACCGTTAAGGAGCTGCCTGCGGTTGGCGATAATCATATTTTTGCTGATGACATTCTGACCGTAATACACACCATTTTCGTGGTAGATTTCCTGCACTCGGAACGGGATAAACACTGCAAGGCTCTCTGTTGTGAGGGTACGCAGGGCATCTATCTTCCGTACACCAAATGGCAGGGCTGTATTCAATCCGTCCATCTGCTGATATTTCAGCACCGCAAACTGGCACAAATGCTTTCTTGCGGTAGTCAAGAGAGCTTCTGTATCATTGTCGAGCTGCTCTTTGGTATCTGCCGTATGCACCATCGTCAGCACGGCAAACATCATTCTCTGGTCACGGGTTGTAAGGTCATCTAAAAATTCCTTGCTTTCCTTTCGCTGCTGTTCCAAGTCATAGGGAATAACGGCAGAAAAATTGTTGTTCTGGTTCTGCTTCCTCTGCCAATTCGTGATATTGGTTTCCACACCAAGCAGACGGTTTTCCACCTCCCGCACGGCTTCATCTGTGGGAACGGGGATAATGTCAACGGACAGCATCATATTCCTGTTCAGCTCACAAAGCTCCGCCACCATACTGTCCTTGATATATGCCGCATACTCTCTGAGAAAAATCACACGCCCATATCTGTCACCCATTCTGAAGCAGTCGCTCTCAAATTCAAAGGTATCGGGACAAATAAAATCCTTGAAATCGTGACCTTTCCGCATCGTCTGGGTAATATCGAAGTGGAACGCTGTTTCTTCTCCTGTACGGTAGAAGTCGTGGAAGATACGCAGCTTGTCGCCTGCGTCCAGTTCCACACACTTCGACCCCAGACGGTTAAAGTGGGCGATAAGGTCAGCACCCACACGGGCAAAGTAGTTTCGGGCTTCCTCGATATTCTTCTTGCAGACGGATACGGTTACATACTTATCCTGTACGATGGAATTAGCCCCTGTCGCCTTATCCAGAAGCATTTTGTTATATTCCTTACGGTACTTATCCAGACCGTCATCAGCCATTGGGATTAAAATGGTCTGTTCAAAATCAGCTTTGTTCAAGCGACGGTTGTTGATAGTGATTTTCGTGGTCGCACCGCTGTCAAGGGAATTAAGAAGCTCCGAGTATTCAAGAAACATTGCTTCCTTATCCTCACGGCTTGCCACGGCATAGTTTATATCCTCAAACTTAAAGGTCTTTGCGTACTTGTTCCTGCCTACAAGGAATATGCCGTCCTCCCAGATTGTCTTAATCGGGATAACATTCTGTACCGACTTCGGCACAACAAACTTTTCCCTGTCCTGCTTGAACAGATTTTTAAGAGTTCTCAGCATTGTTTACCTCCTTGCTGCGTTTCGCTTTTTTCTTTTTCGTTTTCTTTAGTTTCGGTGTCCTGCCTTTCTGCTTTTTCCGTACTGTCGGCAACCCTTTTTCGTGGGCTTCAATGGTCGGCTTCATCGTTTCGTAATAGAGATTATCTGGCAGGAACATCAACTTTTTCGGCATCAGAAATTCCGATTTAATCCACGCCCAGACAAACTGCTCTGCGGTCATACCGTTGTATTTGATAAATCCCATAGCCGCAAAGGGGAACGCACCTAAGATACAAACCCAACTGAGGGTTTCCGTACCAAACCGTGGACGGAGAAGGAAATACAAACCCACCGCCACGCCGCAGGCAAGGACAGAAAAAATGAACTGTCTGAGGGACAGTCCAAAAAACATACTCTCCGTATAATTACGGATTTCCTTATTTATCTTGACTTCCAATCATAGCACCTCCCTTACAAGCCCATCATTTCTCTTACAACACGGTCTGCCATTTTGACCGCACCGACAAGGACGAGCATATTGAACACAAGCTCCCCGATATAGCTCCATACCATTGTAACCGCCGCAGCATCAGGATTGACCACAGGCGGAGAAGAAGCAAACAGGGAAAAGATAATGCAGGCAAGCACGATAACCGCACCTTCAAGGCATACAGCGGCATAGCTCTTAATGAAGCTCTTGCCAACACTCTGGCTCGGCTCTCCCGCAAAAGCGGAAAGGGGTACGGGTGCAATGGCAGTATAGATATACAGCTTGAAAAACCTGCCGTATACCGACATAATCATAATGAATGACAGCACTGTGATAAATAGCCCGCCTATCAGCGTGACCGCCCATAGCGGGATACTCTCAAAAAATCCGCAGTCTTCAACGGCTGTCACGATTTCCTGCGGCAACACCGTCTGCTGTGCCGAGCCAAATCCTGCGGCATTGCACAATCTTAAACAGTGCCATCATCAGTTCTAATCCATAGGTCACTGCACCTTTGGCAATGGCAAAGCGGATAAACAGTTTCAACGCCTGCTCTGGTCGCTTGACTTCTGCAAAATTTCCACAGGTTCTCATTACACCCACAACAAAGAACAGCACGAGCAGGGCAAGTCCGATAGCCTGCACTGCACCGTGAATATCCACGATGACATTCCATATCGTGCCGCCCTTAAAATTCTCTGGGGATTGAGTAATGAGCTGCCATATCTCGGCTAATTTCTCATTCCAAGTGTTTAGGGCGTTCTCTAAATTCTGTACCACCCAGTCATCAGACATTTGACCACCTCCTTGATGATATTAGATAACGGGAGCGAGTTCCGCACTCGGCGGATCTGCTCCCGTTATCTTTTTGTGTCAGTCTGTTATCTTAGCCTGTGATAAGAGTCAAGATTTCTTTTGCGAAGGTAATGACAACGCCGCCTGCAAGGGTCAAAAAGCCGTTAGCCCTCTGGGACGGGTCGTGGGATTTGAGGGAAAGACCAATCTGCACGATACCAAAGCCGAGCATAATCATACCAACAGCCCTCACCAGACCGAAAATGAAATCGGACAGATTGTTGACTACCTGAATGGGGTCATTGGCAGCAAAGGCGGTTACGGAAGTACCAAGCACAAATGTCATTGCCATAACAGCCATACAGTAATAGCGGAAGCCTTTCTTAACCTTTCCAGTCATCGGCAGCTTCGTGGTTTTCTTGTTCTCATTCTTCTTAAAAAGTTTCATAGGGTAAATCCTCCTTATAAATTGAATATTTCTTCCAAGTCCTCATCGGACAGAAGCTCATAGGAAGTGCTGACAGCTGTCACGCTCACGGCGTTATCTGGAATATCACTGTCAAACACAAGGGTTGCGACAGCCTGCGTAGGCTCTCCGTGGATATACGGTGGTTGCCCTCCGTCAGCCGTCAGCTTCACATTCGGGTGCTTCAAGATGTCATACTTGAAGTCCATAACGGGGCGTTCTCCACGCACAAAAATAAGTGCGTAACGGTTATCAAGCATACGCACTTCGTCTGGGGTCATCAGCTCACGCCCCGAAATCTGATAATTTGTTGAATAGTTACCACTCCGCCCAGAGCTTTTCCCGTAGGTGTTGGTATCAATGGTTTCCTTGCCCAAAAGCTCTGACACATATTTATGGGTGCTTTGCTCGTTGCCGCCCAGATACAGAAACTCATCGCAGTTGCCGACAATGCTTTCCCATTGCTTTTCAAAAAGGGCTTTGAGCTGTGCCAGATTTTGCAGGATAATGGATACCGATACCCCTCTGGAACGCATAACGGACAGGATTTTATCAAAGTCATCAGGCAATGAAACATTCGCAAATTCGTCCATTATGAAATGGCAATGCACAGGCAGGCTTCCGCCGTACTTGTGGTCTGCTAGATAAAAAAGCTGCTGAAAGAGTTGGGTATAAAGGATACTGACAAGGAAGTTAAAGCTCGTGTCGTTATCTGGTATCAGAGCGAACAGAGCGACCTTCTTTTCTCCCAGATTTGGCAGGTCAAGCTCATCGGTGGCGGTAAGCCCTGCAAGGCTCTCCAGATTGAATTTTTCAAGCCTTGCGGCAAGGGTTATCTGGATACTCTTTAGGGTCTTTGCACTACCAGAGTGGTAATCCCTGTAATACTTGAGGGCGATATGCTCTGGGTTTACCATTTCCAGACGGTCAAACAGCTCATCCAGAGGGCTTACATAGCTGTCATCGTCCTCTCGGACTTCGCCTGCACGGAGCAGCTCCATAACCATCGGGAAATTCTGCTCGTCTGGCGGTGCTTCATATTTCAGATAGAACACCAGAGCCAGAAGAAGCATACTCGCTGCCGTATCCCAGAACGGGTCTTGCGACTGTGAACCTTTCGGCGTGGTCGCCTTAAACAAGTTTGTTACCAACCTCTGAACATCGTTATCATTCCGCAGATAGACAAAAGGATTGTAACAATGGCTGCGGTGCATATTGATAAGGTCAAGCACACGCACCTCATAGCCTTTATTTTCCAACAGACCGCCGATGTCACGGACGATTTCGCCCTTTGGGTCGAGTATTACAAAAGATGTGTTGCACTGCATAGCATTTGGCTTGCAGAAAAACCTCGTTTTTCCCGCACCAGAACCGCCGCAGACTAAAATATTCAGATTCCTGCGGTGCTTTTTCCCGTCCAACCCGATACGGACATTCTGGGTCAAGAGCTTATTGGCTGACGGGTCTTTATCTCGGTACTTCTTATTCAAAGCACCTGCGTTGCCCCATTTCGCAGAGCCGTGTTCCTCACGCCTGCGGTAATTCCTGCGTGTAGAGAAATAAACGCCGATGCCCATAGCGTAGGCAAGTAAAAAAATGAGGACAGTCTTTACGCTGTCCTCACATACCATTATTTCAAACGGATTGCCCATCGCCACAGGCAGACCTCGGATAATCTCTACAAGACCGCCGCTGACATAGGGTGCTGTCAGCAGGGCAAGCCATACGACAGGAAGTATGCCGCAGGCAGAAAGGATTAAGCTCGTTTTCTGGTCATCGTTCCTCATTGCACCTGCAATGCACGACCTTAACCTTTTTTGTCGGAGCGTGTGCCACCTTGCTTATCAGCTCGTCAACAGGCTCGGTGGGGCGTTCCTCCTGTAACTGCCGTGTACGCAGGGTGTTTAAGGCGTTGATGACGATATTCTTATCGTACTTGTCAAGTGCGATATGGTATCGTTCCTCTCTCATAGTCTGCACCTCCGATTAGCGTTCCTGCTCTTTGTTCTTTGCAGGCTTGTTCTTTTCCATACTCTTATACATATCGCTCTGGATTTCGCCCAGAACATCACGCATCGTGCCAAGCTCTCCCTTGAATGCCTGCGTATCCATTTCCGCATACTCTCTGGGAAGTCTGGAAAAGTCAAACCCTCTGGTATCCACGCCGTAACGGGAGCTTACCATATAGGCAACGCAGAAGGATTTGAAATCGGAAGCATCACGGCTCTCGTTGTGCTTAAAGTCATAGACTGCTGCCGATACCTCTTTTGCCATACTCACGAACAGCACTTCCTCGGAAAGCCCCTTCTTAACAAAAATGGTCTGCTGAGAGCTGTCATAATAGGCAGGCAGTTCAAGCTCCCCGACGGGTACACAGGGTACAGGGCTTGCATCAATCAGAGCAGACACAAGCTCACGCATGGATTTCGGCTCCTGTTCCTGCTGCCTGTCCTTTGCCGAGGTTTCGGAAATATCATAAACCACTTTGGCATTGTAGGAGATGCCCTTTGTCCCATCCTCACGGGTGTATTCCTTGCTCGGCTCAAGGATAATGATTTTCTGTGCGTCCTTGTTCACATAGACACGGTTCGCTTTCCATTTGCTGTACTCTTTAAGCTGCGTTGCTTCGGGTATCTGTGCTGACACCAGAATAGCGTTAGCCACGGAGTAGCGGTCAAAGCGACCCTGCACATTAAGATACTGACGGAAGCTGTCGCCGCTTGCCATCATTTCAGAGCAGGTATTGTCAATCAGCTCATAGGCTTCTTTCCGCTGTGCCTGCTTTGCGGCAGCCCATTCCTCTTTATCAAAAGGTCTGTTGCCACCGCCGAATACATCGTAAATACTCATAGCTGTTTACCTCGTTTCTTTGGATTTTGGTTTCTTTTTCTTTCTTGTGGGCTGTTTATGCTCCGTTTTCCCGTTAGCACTTTTCGCCCTGTCGGAAGCTCCGCTTTTGTCCAAGGCGGAAGTGCCAATCTCTGCTTCCTGCTCCTTGCGGCTCTCCTTGATTTTCCGCAGTTCCTCTCTGACAGAAGGTTTCTCCTTAGTCATAGTAGCCCCCTCTGCGAACTTCTTTGGCTGCTCTGAGGTAGGCTCGGACTGAGGGGATTTTTCTGTCTTTGCCACCGAGGGGTTTGGGGCGTTTTCCTCCTTCTGGATGGGCTTGCCCATAAGCTCGTCAAGCAGCTTGTCTTTCTCCGCCTTTTCCTGCACACCAATATCTGGCTCTGACTGACCGTCCTTTGCATCTTTGGATTTCTCGGCTTCCGTCACAATAGAAGCGGTATCCACCGAAGCAAGATTAAAGCGTTCCACGATACGACTGATTTTCGATGCGTCTTCGGCACGGGCGATGACATCGACCTCTGCATTGGGGTCTTTGTTTTTCCTGTCCGTGAGGACGCAGTAAAGCACACCGTATTTTTTTGCTTCCTGAGTGAACTTTTTCAAGTCGCCGCTTTTGACGGTAAAGACTTTCAGTTCCTTACCAGAACGGAGCATACTTGTCAGCCTTGCTTTGCCTTTGGTTTTCTTTTCTTCTTTAAGAATGGAATACAACAGGATAGCGATGTTCTTCGCACCTGCACCTGTAATTTTGGCAGCGACCTCAAAGCCCTCCAAGCTCATTCGGACGATTTGTTCTGCCGCTTCGCCGCCTGTGTTCATTCTTCATCAGCTCCTTTCTTTGCTGTTCGTGTTCGTCTGCCCGTATCGTCTGCAATTTTTCCTTGAGGGTATCACTACGGGCGGAAATGCCCTCGCACAGTCTGACCTCCTTTCGTATAATTTTCAGCCGCCCCGAAATATCGGAAAGCTCTGCCTTGACCGCTTCCTTTTCTTCGCCGCTTGTCCTGCGGGATTTGGAGTAAAGCTCCTTTCGCTTCTGAAGCAGGGCAGACATCTCCGTTTCCAGAGAGCCTTTATATGAACAAAGCTGCTCCGCCGTATCAATGTGATTGCGGCAAAGCAACCTTGTTTCCAGTGTGATGGCTTCCATCTTCATAAGGTCGTCCTTTAGGAGATAATGAAGCCGTGCATAATTTTGTTTTCTGCCTTTTGGCAGGATACCGAGCTTGTAGCAGTAATGGAGATACAGCCCACGCAAGCCGCCCATTTTCTTGGCGTTCTTCAATGAGCCTTTAACCCGATAGACCTTGACCTGCGGCTGTGGCTCTGAGAAGCTCTGGAATTTGACCGCATAGGAATTTTCGCTGATACGCTCCATAATCCTGTCATTGGTGTATTCCTCTCCGAGCTTATAAAGCCGCTTGGGTCTTTGCCAGCCCTTGCCTATAATCGTCCAATACTTGCGGTTGGGGTCAAAGTTTATGCGGTAACCCATTTCTGTCAACTGGCGGTCAAAGTCTTTCAGCGTGAATGATTTGCTGATAGCTTCATCCACCGCTTGTCTGGCAACATTATCCCTCGTGGGTCGCCCCTGCTTTTCGGCTTGGTAAAGGGCGTAGGGCTTTTTCTTGCCGCTTGGGTGTTCGATGACGGACAGGGCATACTCACGGCAAAGCTCATCGGAACGCTGACGGAGCAGCCGCAGATTTGCTTTGTTGTCGTGGTAGTGCATACCGTCCGCAAAAGAAACAGAGTTCACGACAAAGTGATTATGCAAGCAGTCGGTATTTAGGTGGGTGGCAACGATGACTTGAAATCTATCGCCCCACATTCGCTCGGCAAGTTTAACACCGACTTCGTGAGCCTGCTCTGGCGTAACCTCACCGTGCTTAAAGCTCTGAAAGCCGTGGTAACAGACAATCTCACTCGTGTCGTTCCATTGGACTTTGGCAATCATCATTTCATCTCTGGCGGTGGTCGGGTCACAGTTTACGCCTGTGACAAAAAAACGCTGCTCGGTCTTATCCTTATTAGTAGCGTACTCCATTACATCGACCATCGCCTGCAGGTCGGCTTCGGTGTATTTGGGGTTGGCGGTCTTTTCGGGATTTTCGGCATAGTCGATTGGGTGGTCGAGCCTGCCACGCACATCCCATATCTCGCAGACCGCCATTACGATGACCTGCGTGGAAGCAGATACCTTTTGCGAATGTCAATCTGAAATTCGTGCCATTTCCTTGCTTCCTCACGGAGCATCGGGGTATCCACAAAACCGAGGGCGTTTGCCTTAACCGCAAGCTGATTGATACGGTTGCCAATGGCGGACAGCTCACGCATCATTTTATAGAACTCTGGGTCGGGCTTCTCGCAGAGCTGATAGCCCCTTACCATTTCTCTTAAAAAGGCTTCTTTTGAGCGACCCGATTTTCGCACAAGCTCATTAAGGTGTTCGGCTTCCTCCTCAGTCAGACGGAAAAGTATCTGCACATTTCTTTTTCGCATTGTCCACTTCCTTTCTCTCGGAAAGTCTGTTTATCTGCAAGCAGCACATACACGCAATGCCGAACAGACCACCGAGCATTGTGCCGATAATGAAAAATAAGAACTCACTCATTCTTGAACTCCTTTCTGTTCTCACGGGGTATTAGGGGCTGACCCCTAACAAGCGAATTTGGCTAACCAAATTCAGTGCTTGGTAAGACATCTCATTCTTCGCAGTCCTCCTCATACATACACTCACCGCACACGGGGCAGAAGTACGGACAGTCCGAACAATCCGTATTTTCCTGTAGTGTATTCTCGCCCGCACCGTCAAGACCGTCCTCGCTCTGCTCGGTAATATCGGCTTCGCCGCAGACAAAACCATCATCGGTAAAGTTGATAAGGTCGGTATCGAACAGGATAATTTTTGTCTTTTCCTTTGCCTGTTCGGGGCTTTCCGCATAGACGGAAACGGTCTTTCGGTAATGGGCAGTAAGGGTTACATCATACTTTTTCAATGGTTCATTCCTCGCTTTCAGCATTAAATTTTGATTTGGTTTCGGTGTCTTTCTGGGCAAAAACTGCTACACAATCAACGGACATCACTCCTTTCACGCTTAAGCTTTGGTCTTGCAATTTTCAGATAGGACAACAAAAAATCGTTGAAGTCCTTGCCGACAGGCGGAGGATCATCAACGATTTTGTAGTCTTTCTGCAACAGTTCCTTCAAAGTAGCGGTACAAAGCCTGCCTACCTTATCATTATCCAGATGCAGAACTATGGTCTTAATTTGTGGATTGGCACTCAAAAAAGTTGTGAGAGCTATGGGGATTTTGCTGTCCTTCATCTCTTTCTTTGGCTGATACACGCCCGAAAGAGAAAGCAGACTTTCCGATTTGTAGTCCTTGCCCTCGCATTTCAGATAAGTGGCATAGGACAGTAAATCAATGGCGGCTTCAAATAAATGCACGGTATCCGTCGGCTCTCTTGCCAGAAGTCGGAACGAATACCGCTTGTCGCTGCCCGATGCGTCCTGCTTGAAAGTGCTGCCGAGAGTGCTTCGCAGGGCGGCATATTTCGGTGTTCCGCTTTCGTCTTTGCCGATAAAAACAGCATTGTGATAATCGGCACTCTCATAGAGCGTACCGTCTGAAATACACTCCTGTATGAGTTGATAGTCAATACCACGCCAGAAAAGATACTGTATCACTCTGTTACAATCCTTATTTTTTGGCGGCAGGAGCAGGACTTTCGGTTCATCTTTCTTGGGAGCAGGGGGCGGCTTCCAGTCCGCCATCGCCTGCCCCATGAGAATTTCCACTGCTTCTACGAAGTCATATTCCTTGACCTTGATGAGATAATCGAGGGCAGAATAGCCGCCCCCCCTCGACCACCAATACCATTTGCCGTTGGAAATCTTTAAGCTGTCGTGTTCTGCTGTACAGTACACATTGCTTGTGCCTTTGACCTTAACGAGATTGCTCGGCTCAAACTCACGCAGATAGGATAACAGGTCAATCTGGCGTACCCGTTCAAGCACATCAGGGTCAATCTGCACATAGGGTCGGTTAGTTCTCAATGGATAAAATCACCTCCAGAAATAGAAAAAGCCAAGGGGCTTTCGCTAAATGAAAACCTCTCGGCTATGTAAAAACATTCTATTTTGTCAACTTCATTTCATTCTCATATATCTCATTAAATACATGTATTCCGTTCCATATATATTCAGACAACTTATTTTCTTTATCCATTACCACTAAAGATTTTATAAATTCCATTTTATCTTCCTGTGTTCTTGCTATGGTATCGCTATTTAAATTTAAGATTATAGGCAAATTTTGATTAAATGATTTCGTCACATCATATTTGTCTTTATTTAATTGCAACTGGCTAATTATTTCAATCGTAGTAACAATGTTATTTTCTTCAAATCCCAACAGCCGAGCTACATCTATTATTCCTGCATCATACTTCTTCAACTTAGAAGAAAGTTCATCTACTTCTCTTTTCAAAGTATGTACCGACAAAACCATAGTTGACATTATTCTTTCTATTCGCTTTACAAATGACCTCCATATATCAATCGTAACATTTTGCGGTTGAATTGTGTTGAATTTGGGTTTTGTACTGCTGTCAATAGAAAAAGCCCCAAACGCTGTCTGGGTTTTGCTACCGTCTATATGATACAAATATAGTTCAAATAGCAAAGAACGAACATCGTGAAAACACTCATTAGGAGATTTGCAAATTCTTACTCTATACGAAATCGTCTTCCAGAAATCAAACACAACATACCTATATCCGTCAACATCATCATACTGAAAAAAAGCATTTGTTCCTATTTCAGATAATTTATCCATTACAAAATAATAATTCCCATCAATTATGACATCAACAAAATCCCCGTCTTTATTGCCTAAGATATAATCTACTATTTCACAGTATTCTTCCTTAAATTCCTCTATGTTATTAACATAGCAATACCACTCGTATGCCATTTTTGCCATACTATGAATTGCATAAAAACCCAAAAAACTATCTGCTTCAATGGTTTTATGCACAATAACATCACTTATATCAACTGTTGATGCTTTCCCTTTGCTTATTTTCTCTATTCTTTCCATTGGAGCCATTAAAATTTTGTTTCCATTATCATCAGTTCCTGCAACAACATCTTTAGGTGCATACAAAGACTCTCTATTACTGATTTTTACATTATGTAGCTCTGTTCCATCAACTGATATATCTGCCTTATACTGAATTGGTTTTCCATCACGAGTCGTAAGACCTAAATGATTTCTGAAAAAATCCAAATCAGCTACAAATTTTTTCTCATAATTATCATTTGTAAATGCATTATGTGTTTTACAAACAAATGATTTGGTTAGCTTTGCTCCTGTAATTGCATAAGTTATAATGTCAGATGATGTTAGTTCTGCTTCTGAATTACAATAAATACATTTCATCGTTTATTTTCTCCATTCATCATTTTATCTCACATTGTCCTTATAAGGCTCACATCAAGCTTTATTTAGATAACTTTATCAAAAAATTATCCAAAGTATCATTCCATTTATCCAATCTTGAAACGCACTTTTTTAAGTTATCTCTGTAATTCACTTCATCTATACCTAATACTTCAAACATTATTCTTCGATATAATAAGCTCATTTTCAAAGCATATAAAACCGATTCCGCCCCATTAAAATACACACCCTTCTGTTCACGCTTAATATGCATTATTCGAACTCTACTATTGACTAACGCTGATAAAAACTTTTCATAGTCATTTGACAATTCCCTTTCGAAAATATCTACACCATATTTCGTAATCAATGCATCCAAACAGTTTTTAAGAGATGTCCCACGAGCCCCTGGTGTTAATGAAGCATAAAAATTAGTATGCTTTTTTACGATTTCAACAAGTGGCTCTGCTAATTCAATCAAAAATGCACACTTAATATCTACCGTCATTCCACTATTACTTAAAGAATAGAGATACATTTGATGCACCACATCTAATTCATCAAGCAAATTTTCCCATTTACAATACAAATCCGCTGTAATGATAGAGTCAAATCCAAGCATTTTCTCTATACTGTAGTTACAAAAATCAGCAGACATGAAATAAGATAAACGCCCCTTCATAAAATGTTCTTCACATGAATGTAAAATCTTTTCATCAACAGTATCAGACTTAGATAATTGAATTTCTGATAAAGAAATAAAAGCCCCATCAAACAGCATTAACAATCTTTCAATGCGTGAAAATAATGCATATAAATCAAATACAGAAACATCCACATCTGAAGTTATTGAAATTTTTCTGATTCCACATTGTTCTACATCAATATGAAAAGCCTTGTCTTTTTCTATATCAAAGCCAACCGCATGTGGACCATCTAACATTTTTTTATCATCTCTGAAAATAGCTACTAAAGATTTACATTTTGCAACTTGCTCCATAATATTTCTCCCTCGTACTTTGATTTACTACTTTGATTATACCATTCCATTATTAAAAAAGCTATTATGGCAAACTATATCATGCCCCTATACCTTTATTTATTTTATGTAAAAGCGGCATCAGCTCAACGCCAATGCTGCCCATTCTCGGTTATAAAATTCCTGCCTTTTTGAGATACCCAATGCTGTCATAGCACCCTCTGAAATAGATTGCTTCCTGCTGCATATCGCTGAGTTTGTTCCGAAGCTCCAAAACTTCTATCAAAGCCTTACACTCCTGCTCGGATAAATCGCTCGGTTTCTCCGTATCCAGAGCCTCCATCACTTTTGGATACTCCTTGTAGAGTTCCTCTATCCTTTCCTCTGTGGAACGGTATTCTGGATTTTCTTTGGGCAGCTTTGCGATAACGGAGCTTAGATATTCAGCAAAGATGTTGCTATTCACATCAACAAAGGTTTCAAATCTGAAATTATCAAGCACACCTTTCACCTCCGACATTTACTAATCTACACCTATTATACTTCCCAGAAATCAGCAATACAAATATGCAAACCACATTATCTCTCCCGACTTGCACATTTTCTTTCGGGCTGTTCTTCTGCCTGCTCTGGCTCGGTATCCATAACGGAAGTATCTTTTTCATTCAGATTCAGCTCAATGTTAAGAGCGTTCAGCCGTTCTGTTTTTTCTTTCAGCTCATCTTCAAAGGCAAAAGGCTTCTTGATTTCCTCCTTTGCGGTTTCAAGCTGTGCGATAGTTTCCGCCTTTTTGGTCTTGGCAGCTTCCAGTCTGGCAGGGAGCTTTGACAGCTCATTTTCAATTCAAGTCAGATTTCCGAGAGCATCGGAGCCTAAATCCACCTTATGCTTTGCCTTTCCACAAAGGTTCATACAATAATGGGCGTTGACGGTATCATAATAAATCTCTATTCGGAAACCTCGATAGCTGCCGATTTCGGTAGCTGCGGACATCGGATAGTCCTTGCAGATTGCAAGGAGCATCTCGCCTGCGTCTGCCTTTTCGGTGTAGGTCATACCTTTTAGGGTCATCGGGCAAAACTTATCCTCACCCTGCGGCTTGTGCTGCTCGGCAAGAGCTGCATCATTTTCATAGCCCGCAATGCGTTTCTCATACTCCTTAATGGTCTGGGGATAGTATTTCAGCACTCTGTCCTCAAGGTAGTAATGCTCGGAAAGGTAACTCTGCTTTAACACTCGGAGCTTGGAAACCTGTATATCCAAATCCATCTTTTCCTTAAAACGGGCATCGCCTGTGGCAAGCATTTTAACCTCCGCAAAGGACAGGGCAACCTCGTCCACATCTTCAGCAGAACGGACAGGGCTTTTGCTCGTCATTATCTGGCTGATAAATTTCTGTTTGCTCTCCACCAACTGATAGAGGTAGGCATCAAAAGTCTGCTCGGTCACATAGCGGTAAACCTCCACCTCTGGGAACATGTTGCCCTGCCGTTCAATACGTCCATGCCTTTGTTCAAGGTCGGAAGGACGCCACGGACAATCAAGGTTATGGATTGCTATGAGCCTGTCCTGCACATTCGTACCTGCTCCCATCTTAGGAGTAGAGCCGAACAGCACACGGACTTCGCCGCTTCTGACCTTGCCGAACAACTCTTTTTTCTGTGCATCGGTGGTCGCTTCGTGAATAAAGCATATCTGCTCCGCAGGGATACCACGGGCTATCAGTTTCTCCCTCATATCGTCATAGACATTGAAAGTACCGTCATTTTTCGGGGTGGACAGGTCGCAGAACACAAGCTGTGTCGCTTTGGTATCGGCGTGTTCCTCCCAGATACGGTACACATTATCCACGCAGGCATTGACTTTACTGTCTGGGTCATCTGGCAGCATCGGGTCAATCATTCTCTGGTCAAGAGCCAGTTTCCGTCCGTCATTGGTTATCTTGAGCATATTGTCGATGTTTGGCTCGACAAGCCTTGCCCTGACTTTCTCAGCCCGCTTCGCAAGGGAAGCTACCATCTCAGTCTGCATCTCGCTCGGCTTGGTCTTAATATTGTGGTAATTGACTTTTGGCACGGGGAGCTTTAGCATATCGGCGGTCTGAATATCCGCCACCTCACGGAACATCTGCATCAGCTCTGGCAGGTTATAGAACTTGGCAAACCTCGTCTTGGCTCGGTAATTCGTGCCTTCGGGATTGACTTTGTCAAGATGATTTTTTGTGGTTTTCTAAAATTGATGATTTATCTGCCGAACAATCTTCCAATACTTCGTGCTTACAAATCTCTTGAAACACTGTATTCAAAGGCTTTTGGGCAGTTTCTGATTGTTTCACATTTACAATAAAAGTTGTTTTTCCTATTCGTGTTGTATAAGAACAATTATACTCTTTCATATAGCTTGATCCTCCTTTTTTTATTTTGATTGCGGGGCTTTTCGCTTAGAACGCCTGCAAAAACATTACATTTCATTTGAACATATCAAGAAGTCATTAAGTCGTGAGTATGGTCGAAGCGGACTAAAAACGATTTTCTATTTAAAGATTTAGGCATAAGAAAAGCAGGAAGACCTTTTTACGGCTTTCCTGCTCAGTGATACTACTTTAAGGGTAGCAATTATTTAATTGTTATTGAGTTCTACAAACTGAAAATTTGCTCGTACTATTCCCAAAAAATTATCAGTTTATTTATTCATTTTTCGTAACAGTATCAACGATTTCTTGATATTCTTCATCTGTTAATACTTTCGCCCATAATCCATAGTGAACTTCATCAAATTCTTCATAAAATATAGGATCATTCGACTGGGTAACAGGAAATAATGCATGTCTATCTTCGCCCATCACACGATAGGGGGCAAGATTACATAAAAAGCCTTTGTAATATATTTTCACTTCGCATTCCTCCACATACAATTTGATTTATATAACTGATTTCCTGTTGTAATCAGTCACATCGTTATCTAATTTGTTATATAAACCTCTTACATCTAACTCCTTATTTTTAAGTGCTAATAATTCATTATTAGTCACTCCAACAAATTCAACAAAATCAACTCTTCCGTTTTGCGTATCTAATGTTGAAAATTTTGTATCTGGTATAGTGATAAATCCAGTTATATTTGAAATCTGTCTTGCATCAATGCCTTCGGTTTGTCCTGTATATAAATATTCAAACGCATTAAATATTTCTCCACTTGTAAAAGTAATTTTTGCTATTTGTTGCAATAGTCCACAGACACATTCAATCTCTTGCTCTTCATCAATATAGCAATCTTTTTTTAATTTAAAGGTGAACTCCATTCCATAACCACTCCACTCTTTATCTTCACTTTCTTTTTCATAGAGTTCAGATAATCCATAAGTTACAAAATGCCAATAATCTCCAGCATCATATACACTGATTCCATCAAGAGGATCAGGTCCACCAAACTTCCATTTAATTAAGGTCGCATAGTGTTTTGGATTGTTTTGATTGGGATATACTCTTTTTGTTTCTTTATCTATTGCATCCCATCCTGATGCTTGAGTATCTTCACTTTTTTCAATCAATGGCTCACTTTTCTTTTTAAACTTATCAAATAATCCCATAGTGAATATCTCCTCAATTCCTGTTTGTTATCTTCATTTTATCATACTGCACCTGTGTTTTCTATCCTTATTAGACAAGGACAATCAGTTTTTATTTGACTGCCCTCATCATTATCAAAGAATTATCTTTCCATATCTCGATTCTTTCTTCGTAACTTGATACGCTCTTGTCTTTCTTTTTCCCTTGCTTCTTTTTCGGCTCGTTCCTGTGCTTCTTTAAAAGAAAAAAGTTGCTTCACTTTTTCTGTAAAAAGTTTAGCAACTTCGGGGAAATGATCCAACGCTTGAAGAAATGGTCTGCATTTTTCTTTCAGTTCGTTGTATCTGCTTTTCATATTTTCAAGTGTGTTGGCAGTGTTGTAGTAGCGTTGTTGATAATAACCGACATCCTCCTCCAGTTTTTTTATCTCTGCTCGGCTTGTGATCCCCTCCTTTGCAAGTGTGGTCAGTTCTTTATAATCTTCTTTAGAGATTGCCATTTTGCCGGTAAAGGTTTTCTGTCCCATACTATCAATCTCATTATAGGTTTTGAAGATTTGATGAGATGATTTGTATTTCACTTGCTCCTTTTGAATACGCTGCTGCAACTTATCTAAACGCTGTGTATCTTGTTTGATTTGATATTGCAGGGAAGTTAGGTGTTCAGCTGTACTTCCGTATTCTCCACGCTGAAAACCTTTGAACCTTTTCTCTGTCATATGGTTGAACAACTCATCTTGCAGTATGCTATATGACGCTCGAAACATCGGCTTTCCATTCTTTCGTAAAAGTGAATTGCCTTTTTCATCAATCAGTGGAATGTCTGATTTCCATTTCTTTGAATGGCTGATCTGATTAACTACTTCTTTAACTGTTCCTCTTAATTCGGGGTCTTTACAACGCTTGCTCCACAAGATTTCTTTTTCTACTACTGGCAAAACCATAGCGTGAAGATGATAGTGATAAACTTCTTTTCCTAAGTCCTCGGTTGCTGCCAAATTGATTTCATCAGCGTGCATAACTGCCGATATAACATTATCTGCACCAAATTTTTCTTCGATAAAATGAAATGCTTCTTCATAGAACTGCTTTGCATATTCATAGCCACCATTACGCTCAAAATACATTGTGTTCACATCAATCACAATCTCATTGAAAAGGGTAGCGTCTTTTCTCAATCCTCGAAGCGATACTTTTCCGTCCTGTTCCATCTGCTTTAATTGTTCCATATAGGTTGGGGCAGTCGGTTCTTTGAAATGCACATTATAGGGTATTCGCTCCACAATCACATTCATATTTTCATAGGTTTCATTCTTGCGTTCGTTATGCCTTTCTGCTTTGCTCACATCTGAAGAAGTGTACTTTTTTACTCTTGCACAACTCATATCTGCCTTACTGTTTTTTGCCATTTTGACTCTCCTTTCTCAGCAGGGCGAAGCCATTACACAACATTCTTTGAATGTGTGTAACCCACTATGACACTTTCAGACTTCGTCTGCAAAGATGTCGTGGGCAAGGGTGTTCCCCCTTGACCTCCTTTGATACCTCTCTCTCAAAAATAGACTGTCCCATCAGCAGACAGTCTACTTTTATTCGTTCGGCTTATCGCCCGCCGGCAAGTACCAGTACCATTGAAAGCCTACCTTTTTTGAAAGAGCACCGGCTTTCATCTTTGCCTTTTTAATGGTCGATTTCTTGAACCCTGCGGCTTCCAATTTCTCCTCACATTCCGAAGTAAGCATTTCGCCATCTTTCAGCATTTCCAAGATCATTTCTGTTGCCTTCACTTCCTTTTCGTTTGGTCTACCCATTTTAGGGGCAAGGGACTGGAATGCTTGCTCTGCTGTCATTTCCATTTCAGAGATAAAGTTCACTCCTTTTTCTGCAACCTCAAATAGAATTGCTGAACCTGTTGGGGCAAGGTTTGATTTTACTTGAACCATATATCTTTCTGATGGTGCTTCTTTGTTCGGTGTGCGTGTGATTGCAATAATGCTTCTTACTGCCCCTGCAATATCAATAGAACCATTCGTGCGATATAGTGGGTGGGTATCTTTCATCTTGTTCATATGAGCGATAATCACAATCGCACAGCCAGTATCTTTCGCAACAGCGATTAGATGATTAAACTCTGCTCGTGTTTCGTTGGCATTATTCATTGAACAATCTTCGCCAATATAGGAACTCATCGGGTCAAGAATTAAAAGTTTTGCATGATACTTTTCGATTGCTTCAGCAATGCGATTATCTCCAAAAGATAAGGACTTTACATCTTCCTTGATAAAGATAAGGTTTTCTCCAATACCACCAGCAGCATTAAAACGAGGGACTACTGTATCATCAGCATCATCTTCCGTTGTCTGATAGATAATCGTCATAGGCTCTGTTTCATCTGTGTCAGTAAAGGGAAGTGGTTCTCCTTTTGAAAGTAGGGCAGCGATTGAAAGCATTAACTTACTTTTACCATCGCCAGGATCACCCTGCAAAAGTGTAACTTTACCAAAAGGGATATACGGATACCAAAGCCATTTCACTTCTTTCGGCTCAATTTCACTTGCCTTGATAACTTCAAGAGGTACACTTACATTCATTTCATTTTCCGTTTGTTTCATAATTTTCGTTCTCCTTTTCAATTAAATTTGTGGGCAACACAAGTTCATTCATAAAGAAACAATACCCACTCTTGTTCCTGCATATTCTCATTTTGGGGCATACCACCTCCTTTCGTGGTGAAAATAAAAAACCACAGGTAAAGATACTAAGCCTTGTTTGTGTCATTTCTCGGGGCGTAAATAGGGCATATATCCCTTTCTAAGCCTTCCAAAAATCTCACAAGGTATTTTGTACGAACCTGTGGTTATGTATTAAGTTATAGGAATAAAAAAGCAGCTAATCCTAAGACTAACTGCTTTATGAGTATAGAAATAAAACTATTTGAACAAACTTATACTTAGCATTCATTTTCCATTTGCCCTTGTATAAATTCAATACTCTTTTGAATAAGTTCTTTATCTTCTCCTGTTGTAACTTCCTCTAATTGTTTCAATAAAGAAATACTTTCATTTTTCTTACCTAATACGCTAAATGCGGTTGCAATATTAAGATACCAAGTTATTTCATCATTCATATCTGTAGCTTTTTCTTCTATTGCAAATAATTTTTCTAAGAAAAGTTCTCCGTTTTTATTCTCATTATATTCTCTTACAATAGCATTATTTATTTTTCTAAAGCGATGTCCTCTGTTTATTAAAACATAAAAGGCAATAAAAAAATAAAAAGCTGTAATTATAGCAATTCCTCCAATTATAATAGTTAAAAAGCCGATTATTGATCTCACATAAGGAATTACTATGTTTACATAAACAAATAAAATTACAGCCCATAAGAAAAATTCAATAGCAACAAGCATTTTAGCCTTTTTCTCATACATCGTTCTTTTATTTTTTAGATTTTCTGGTTCATAAATCATTTAATCACACTCCAAAATATAGGGAAAATTGCACATAGTGTAGCAATGCCACTTGAAAAAAACATAATTCCAAATACAACTGTAATTATTGAACTAACTTTAATCTTTTTTTGAAGAATAAACACTGCTGGATGTTTTGGATCAACATAGATACTGTAAGTTTCTCCATCCCTCATATTTTGCGTTAAAAGCTTATATGAGATATTTTGTGTTGTCTGTTCGTGATACTGTATTCCATTATACATATATTCAAAAACAGGTGCTTGGGTAGAAACTCCATTTCCTCCGTAATAGGTGTTATAGCCACGATAAATACCTTCTATCTTATCTTTACATCTTATTAAAGAATAAAAATCGTTAAACGCTGCTAAGATAACTACAACCCCCAAGACAATACTTCCTAAAGGTAATACAAATATTTCTCCATATGGAACAAATAAAGATACTATCGAAATAAATACGCATCCAATAAAAAATATAATAATAACCCAACTAACAAGCGGTACAACTTTATAGCGTTTATTCTTAATAATAAAGAATGTTGCAACTGCTAACAATATCGTTAGTATATAAATAATAATTGCCATATCCGTTTTCCCAATACCCTTTCTTTCAATCTTACTTACTGATATTTTTCTTGTTCTTGACCTTGTTTTGCAGCCTTGAATATCTCTAAGCTATCATCAAACTTATCTGAACCATATCGCATGATTGTTCCAAAGTATGGCTGACCTTCTCTTATTTCATCTAAATCGCTTCCGCCATTTCTTGGGGCTGTTCTTTCTAATATTGCTTCTGCTTTTTCAAATCTCTTATGGTCTAAATAATAAACATAAAGCAATGCCTCGCCACCTAATTTATCACGAAAGACTTCTTCATACATTTGATATTCTTCTTCATCAGTTTTTCCAGTCATTGTAGAAGTGTCAATATAAACTCTAACAGCCCCCAATGTTCTTTTATCTGGATCATCTGCAAGATTACGAAGATTAACAAACTTATTCCAATTAGAAACTTCTTTTACAGGCATGCTTTGCCATCTTTCCCATTCTTCTTCTTGTGACCAAATGCGTCCTTGAATATAATAGTTTTCAGCTATCTGTGAAACAGCTTCTTCTGTTATGTTCTCCATTTGTTTTGTCAAAAGGCGTTCCGCATAGCCATCATAAATAATTTCTATTTTTGAGTTTGGTTCTTCTGGATTAAAATAGCTACCCTCAAATGGATGCTTTGGGTCATTTTTTGAAATACAAGTCGCATAGATTGCTCCATTGTCTGATGGTAAAAGTTTTGGTTGATTCCAAGACAATACTTCAAATTCTTCACCATATTTTTCTTGTAAATAGGTTTCAATTTTTATTGAAATCTCGTTTTTATGTCCACAGCCACTTAATAGCCCTAAACAAAGTACACTTGCTATAATACTCAATACAATTTTTTTATATCGCATAATTGCCACCTCAATGTGATTTTATAATTTAACACAATTTTATAAACTAAAAATTGTTTGAATGGTATTTTTGTGTTATTTATAATAGTAATACCAATTTCCACTATATTTTTCATCACATTCTTCTTGCGAGGCAAAATCACAATCTTTTATTCCTTGAATTGGATAATTAAGTTTTTTCAACTGTTCTTTATGATATAAATTTATTCTTTCAGTAAGTCCGCTTTGTCGTGCAGCTTTTAGTTTTGCGTTTGTGCGAAAAATATAGGATACAAAATAATTTTCCGGCTGAATGTATACTCCGAAATCAATGCTTTTGTCTATATCAGCAAAATGCATTTTAACATTGTCCATGCAACTTTTCATTATTTTCTTCCATTTCATTTCTTGTTCCATACTTATCATTTTCCACCTTTGTAAATTTGGATTTGTTTTTAATATTATACTTCATCAGAATAAAGAATGGAAGAAATTTTCTGTCTCCACAGCCTAATAGATACTATTTTTTTATACTTATAGTCCGCTTCGATTATACTCACGACTTAATGACTTCTTGAATACTTCCCGAAAAAGAAAAACTGCCATCAGTTGACAGCAGTTTCCTTTCAGCTGGTATTTCATTATGAATACACAATATCATTCAGTACAATTTCATCTACACAGGCTTGAATGTTATTCATCAATCCTATCCATCCCATCATATCCTTAGACTTTAGCTTTTCCGTCACACCTTGCCTTGCAGCCATTTCCTTTATCAGATGATCAGCCATATTACACGCTGAAGTATCTATTTGAATAAGATATTCATTTAACTTTCCACTTGCAAGCAAAGTAAAATAGAATGCTTTTCTGTGTTCTCTTAAATATCGTTCTCTCATTCTTCCGTATTTTGAGAGGGTAGGTGGTTCTTCTATCATCAAGCAGGGATAGTAGTAATCTCCGATGAATTCATACTGGATACCGGTTCTTTCATCTGTGATAAATCTTTGCATTGTGCTTTCTCCTTTTGCTTCTTATGGTAAAACTCCAAGGTTTTCTTATTGTGGTTTATCTTTTTGCATTTCTCAGAACAGAATTTCTGCTGACTGTGTGTAGGCCAGTAAATACTGCCACACACCTCGCATTGACGCTGACGATAATAGTGATCGCCTTTTTCTGCAACTCTGTCAGCTTTTACTTTGTCCTGTCTTGCTTGGTTGCAGCACTCCTTTGTGCAGAAAATCTGTCGGTTGCTTGCAGGGGTAAATTCCTTCCCACAATGAGGACATACTTTCTTTTTAACGATTTCACCACCATTCTCAGCGATTTTCTTCGCTTTTCGTTTCTCTCGGTAGGCTTTTTCTCGCTTACGCTGTTTTGCCAATCGCTCCATCTCTTTCTGTTCTTCCTGTGCCTTTATTTCGGCAAGTTCTTCTTCCGTATAGGCAATATCTACTTGCCCAACATAGTTGAAATAAATATCAACTTTTTGTGTTCGGGATTTTCCCACTCCCTCTGCTTCATAAACAACAATCTTGTCAATGAGTTCGTGGAACATCAAATCAGAGATTTCAGTCGGTTCTTTATACTTGCGTATTAGCGATATAAAATGCTTCACATCAACCTTATTTACTCTTTCTTCGGCAAGTTCCTGTTCCATCGCTTCTATCTTAGTTTCCAATTCTGCCTGCTCATCATCATATTGCTTCATCAGCTGCTTATATTGTCTTTCGGGCAGTAATCCCGATATAAGATTTTCATACAAGCCACGAATAAGGGTAGTCAGTTCATCATATCGCTTACGATAGCGTTGCAATTCTGATTGATTTTGTTTCGGCTTATCCGCTTGCTTATCATTCCAAAGTGCTTGCAGTTCCTTTGCAAAGGCTTCTTCATCATTCAGAACAAACCTTGAAAAGCGTTTTACCGTTGATAATATCAAGGCTTCTACATTATCAACACTAATGGAATGAGCAGTACAGGAGTTTACTCTGCTGGCATATCCACCACAGCGATAAGAATACTGTAAGGAACGGTCTTTTTTGCTGTAATGTGTCTGTAAGGTCAATCTTCTGCCACAATCCGCACAATATAGATAACCGCTTAATCGGTTGGTATGTGTACCTCTTGCAGCTGTTCTGTTTGCTCGTTGCCTTCTTCTTTGAACACTGTCCCAAAGTTCTTGCGATATGATAGGCTCGTGAGTGTTATAAAACACATATTGTTCTTCTTCATCGGTACTTTTTCTCTTATGCAGCTTAAAATTCGTGCTGACAGACTTTCTCAAAACAGTATGTCCAAGATATTCCTGTCTGTCTAAAATCTTTCTAACGCTTGATACACTCCAAATACAAGGGTCTGCAAACTTTATTCCGTTATATTGTTCGGGGTGATATTCTTTAGCGTGTGCTGCTGGGATTAAAACCTTTTCTTCGGTCAATATCTTTGCAATTTCTCGTGGACTTTTACCATCGTTTGCAAGCAGAAAGATATGCTTTACCACCTCAGAAGCCACAGGATCAACCACAAGTGTTTGTTTATCGGTTGGTAATCGGTTATAGCCATAAGGAATTGAACCGCTACAACGCTTTCCATCTTTCATACGGGCGTCAAATACAGCCTTGATTTTGTTGCTTGTGTCTTTTGCATACCATTCATTCATAATATTCAAGAACGGGGCAAAGTCATTATCCGAAGCATTATCACTATCAATACTGTTGTTTATCGCAAGAAAGCGAACATCTTTCTGTGGAAATAAAACTTCCGTATAAAAACCAACTTGCAGATAATTTCGCCCTAATCGGCTCATATCCTTAACAATGATTGTTGCGACATTGCCTGCTTCCACTTCTTTAATCAACGCTTGAAAGCCTGGGCGATTGAAATTCACACCCGAAAAACCATCATCCGTAAAATGTCGAATGTTACCAAACCCATTTCTACGGGCATAATCTTCCAAGTATTTCTTCTGATTGATAATTGAATTTGACTCGCCAGTAAGGTCATCGTCCCTTGATAAACGCTCATAGAGGGCGGTAATTTTTGAAGTCCTTGACATTCTCTTAACCTCCTTTCGTTATGTAATCTTGTAATTTAAAAAGGACGATGTTTATCGTCCTGTTAAAGTATAGCCCTCGGGTGCTAATTCCAGAGCTGTAACCGTTTCTCCAAAGGTAGAAGCCCAACTGTCAAAATGCTGCAAACCGTTCTGTGCAAGGGTGTCATACTGCAAGTACCTCTGAACGGAGTACAGCTCAACCATTGAATTGCTAACAGGCGTACCCGTTGCGAAAACCGTGCCACGGTTGCCCGTGATTTCGTCCAAATAGCGGCACTTCATAAAGAGGTCGCTTGATTTCTGGGCTTCGGTCTGGGCGATACCGCCTATATTCCGCATCTTGGTGTAGAGGTACAAATTCTTATAAAAATGGCTCTCATCAATGAAAAGCCTGTCAACGCCGAGCTGTTCAAAGTCGATAACCGTATCCTTACGCTTGGTGTCGTTGAGTTTTTCGAGCTTCGTCTTGATTGCCTTTCGGGTTTTCATTAGCTGTTTGACCGTGAACTGCTCGCCTTTGGAAGCCTGCACATCGTCAATGCCATGCTCAATATCATCAAGCTGCTTTTCCAACTGCTCCCTCTGGCGTCCTATGCTCATCGGGATTTTTTCAAACTGCGAATGCCCGATAATGACTGCGTCATAGTCGCCTGTGGCAATCCTGCCGCAGAACTTCTTGCGGTTTCCCGTTTCAAAATCCCGCTTTGTTGTCACAAGTATATTTGCACTCGGATAGAGCCGCAGATACTCGGAAGCCCACTGACCGACAAGATGATTTGGCACAACAAACATGGATTTCTGGCATAAGCCGAGCCGTTTGCTTTCCTGTGCGGCGGCTACCATTTCAAAGGTTTTTCCTGCTCCCACCTTATGGGCAAGAAGCGTATTGCCGCCATAAAGGATATGGGCGATGGCGTTGACTTGATGTGGTCTTAGTGTGATTTCTGGACTGATACCTCCGAAAGTGATATGGCTTCCGTCATATTCACGGGGTCGCACAGAGTTAAAAGTGTCGTTGTAATAACGGACAAGGCGGTTTCGCCGTTCTGGGTCTTTCCATATCCAATCCTGAAACGCCTGCTTGATGACTTCCTGCTTCGCCTGTGCCGCCGTGGTTTCCTTTGCATTGAACACCGCTTTTTTATTGCCGTGTTCGTCATACACATAATCAAAGATACGGGTGTCACGCAGGTTTAAGGTGTCCTCAATAATACGATAGGCGGAAGCTCTTTTCGTACCATAGGTGCTGTCCGCCTTTACATTCCCCATATCGGAGCTTTTATTCTCTATGAACCAGTCTCCGTTTATCGGGGTGTATCGTACCTTTAATCTGCCTGCGGCATAACTTGACGGAGTTAAAAGCTCCATCACAAACCGCTGTATATCTTCCTGCGGTATCCAAGTTGCACCCAGACGGACAGAGATTTCCGCCGCCGAGAGGTCTTTGGGAATGACCTTTTCCAAGGCTTCCACATTAACTGCAAGCTCTGGGTCATTCTTCGCAGCAAGATCCGCAACCGTCAGCTTGTTTCGGACATTTCCTGACAGATACTCGTCTGCGGCTACATAGGAAACATGCTCACAGTTCGGTACTTTGAAGATAACACCTTGTAAATCCTGCACAAGCTCAGCCTGCGTTTTGCCTGTGAGCTGCTCCATATAAGGCAAATCAACACGGGCTTTCTCCCCGATAGAGAGGGCGAGGGCTTCGCTTGCAGTTTCAACCGAAGTTACTTCTCGGTGGGGTTTGATAGTCCGCTTTGTGAACATATCTGCCTTCCGTTTGAAGTTGCCCTCATCATCAAGCACCTCCAGAGAACATAGAAGGAAGTAGCTCTCATCTGAAGCAAAAGCAAGATAGTTTCCTCGGCTGTTGATTAGACCGTATTTTGCGGTATAAACATCATACAGACGGTTGAGGTTTTCCTGCTCGGTGCGTATCATTTCCTCTGGGTAATCATCGGTCTGATACTCTATGAGCTTACGCACACAGTCACGAATTTGGATAAGTCCCTTAATACGGTTTTCTGCGGTCATCGACACAGAAGCAGGTTGCATACGGTCATTCTCTCGGAAGTAAACCCTGCCGTCCACCAGAGTAAAAGAGAAGTTACGCACATTCGGGTCAGCAGGAACGGAAAGCTCCTGCTCATCGGAGATTTCATCAACCCTATTATCAAGCTCTGGGATTTCGCCGTTTATCCTCTGAACTGCATTGGACAGAAGCTCGGAAAGTGGTATATCCTTACGGGCTTTACAGACAGGCTCGAAAGTACCAAAGCGTGTGTTTTCCATCTTTATCTCGCCCAACACCATTTCGGGGTGTTCGACAAAATATCTGTTCATCGTAACACCGTTTTCGTCCGTATCAAGGTGTACCCAGTCTGGCTCTATATCCATCACTCGGTCACGCTTTTGCAGGATAAGAATATCGCTCGTGACCTCCGTGCCTGCGTTTGCCTTAAAGGTGTTGTCTGGCAGACGGATAGCACCTAAAAGCTCGGCTCTCTGGGCAATATACTTGCGTACCTCTGGACTTGCTTTATCCATCGTAACCTTTGAGGTAATGAACATCACAACGCCGCCGGCACGGACTTTATCCAGAGCCTTTGCGAAAAAGTAGTCGTGTATGAGAAATTTCTGGGCGTTGTATCGGCTGTCATTGACCCTTATCTCCCCAAAAGGCACATTACCGAGGACTACATCAAAATGGTCGTCTGGGAGATTTGTTTTCTCAAAGCCCTCAATGGCAATGTTCGCTTTTTGGTAGAGCTGCTTTGCAATCCTGCCTGTGAGAGAGTCGATTTCCACGCCGTGGAGCTTGCTGTTTTGCATACTTTCGGGAAGCAGACCAAAGAAATTGCCTGTGCCGCAGGACGGCTCCAAGATATTGCCCTGTGAAAAGCCCAGGCGGTCAAGTACGTCATACATCGCCTTGATAACAACAGGCGGCGTATAAAAAGCGGTCAGCGTTGACTCCATAGCGGCACGGTATTCCTCTGGGGAAAGGCTGGCATATAGCTCCTTAAACTCCTCCGCCCACGCCGCATTGTGTTCATCAAATGCCATAGAAAGACCGCCCCAACCGACATACCGAGACAGGACTTCCTGTTCTTCGGGTGTGGCAAGGCGGTTTTCAATTTCAAGCTCGTGCAGCAGGTTGATTGCCGCCATATTGTTACGGAATTTTTCTTTTGCTCCGCCGATACCGATGGCATCATCGGTAATACGGAAATTATGACGGTCTGTGGCAAGAGTTTCCGTTTTTTCTTCGGGTGGTAATTCGGTTTTTTCCTGTTCCAATAGCTTTTGGATATAGCCGATTTTCTCCACTCGGTTTATCGGAAAGCCCACATTGTTCTGGAATGTGATGTCACGCAGGGACACATCACCGCTGATTTTCCCGATGCTCTCAATGAGATATTTACGGTTTTCTATGATGATTTCCCTGCCTATGAGGTCATCTGTGGATTGCTCCATTTCAATGACAGGAGCTTCTGAGCCATTCACTTTATCGGCATTCGCCTGTGGTTTTTCTTCGGCTTCCTCGGCTGTCCTGTACCAATCACTTTCGGTAGCCATAATCTCATCAAGCAGTTTTTCGTCCTCTGGTTTCAGCTCGGTGTGCTGTTCCAAGAATGGGATAAACTCATCTCTGCCACGGAGCAGGCTTTCTCGGTCATCTCCATATAGCTGTTCGCCCTTTGGCGATAAGGCATAATCGTAAAAATTCTTAATATGGGCAATTAAATCGCCCTCACCATCGCCAATATCAAACCGCCCTTCATAGTTAAATTCCTCGCCGCCGATAACAGCCTTGATAACAAAATCTGTCTTGTGATACCACCCGATATTTTTATCGCCCTCACGCTCACGGTGCTGTTTCTCGTCCAAAATACCAAGCAGCTTATTCCCCAGAGCAAAGCTCAAATCCGTATAGCGGTCATTAAGCTGTCTGTCATAAAAGGCAGGGTGTTCGGAAAAACCGATAGAAAACTGTATTCCGTCCTGCTTTTTCTCGGACGGTGCTTCTGTCCTCTGTTTCTCGGTTACGACCACTTTCAGATGGTCATTTGCAGGATTTTCCGTTAGCTTTTCTTCAAAGTCGGCTCGGCTGTATTCCTGCCCCAAGATAGGGAACTCGGCATTTTGCAGATAGACCTTTTCCTCGGTAAGTGTTGCAATCTCATATTTATCCGCACCGATATACACCACATCGCCCTCATTGTAGAGGTAGCAAAGTGGGTGCAGCTCCCTTAATTCCTCGGTAAACTTCCACCCATTACTGCGGCTGAAAACCGAGGTCGTTTTCCATTGTACCTGTGCAAGAAAGTCTATGAGCTGTTGAACGGTTGAGGGGTCGGATAAGTGCTGTTCCATTTGCTCGGCGGTAACATCTGCAAGGTCGCTTCGTTCCACAACAGATAACAGGTCTTTTTCGTACCTGTCCAAGTCACGGATAAAGTCAGATAGCCGCAAAGCAAGGGTATCCCGTTTGTCGGCAGGCGGCAGGTCACGATGGGCGTCGATAAAACGCTGCCTTGCTATTTTCCTCTGGGTGTCAATCTCATATTGAGGGGCTGACACGCTCTCCAGATAATCGGCATAATGGTCTTTTTCTTTCGGATTGAGATAGCGGTTATCCTTAATCAGCTCACGCAGACGCTTTTCAACCTGTGACCATTTTAACACAAGGTCGTGATTGGTATAAGTGCCGTTTCGGTCAATGGCAAGACCTTTGCTGTCATACCAAGAATGACCGCTGAAACCATCGGGGAAGATGTGCGTACCGCCGCCCGTTCCATACTCATTTTTAAGGAACTCAATATTTTTCTGTCTGTCCACGCCCTTTTGGAATTGGCGGTAGATGCGGTATTTTCCGTCCGCAACACCGCTGCCTTTCTGAAGTACGGAGTCAATATCTTCTTTGGAAATAGCAAAAGCAGAGGCTTTTTCGTCCTCTGCTTTTGCTATCATTTCGATTTGTTCATCTACGGTTGGAAGATTGACCCTAACCTCATCCTCTTTGGCAACGCTTACTTGTAAATCAGTTCGGTCAGTATCACTTCCTCCGCTTGGCTGCGGATGTTGTTCATCAGTCCGACCCACTGCATCGGTGCTTTCTCTTTCAGTTCCTCTGTCACGCCCTGCTCGGCTGAGAGCTGCTTCGTCAGAAGCTCCAACCTCTGGAGTGCTGTCTGCTCTACCTCGTGCAGATGCCCGTTCAGCCTGCCCGATGTCAGCAGATTGAGATAGGTCACTCGCTTGTGCTTCTCCAGATAATCCCTGTGCATCAAAGCGTACCTGCCAAGCGGAAGCTCTGGCTCTGTCGGTAATGTTAGGTCGGGAATAAGATAATCCCCCTGTCTGCTGTAAGTGATTTCGCTCATTGTATTCGCTCCTTTCGGGTTGTTGTCTGTCTTTATCATACTGAGCCTGCGTTCTTTGTGCAAAGGTGCGATTCTGGTCTTTTTCCGCCATTTGCACATTTCGGATAGACTGTGAGATTTCCCGTAACGCCATTTCCGCAATATCGCTCGTGGCAACGCCGATGGCGTTTATCGTTGCAGGGGTATTGAAATTTACAATATCCGCAAAATCCTCTCGGTCAAAAAACTCATTCGTATCCAGACCGCAGCGGCTGATCAGCATAAAAGCAACGCTGTTTGCTGCCAGCCGCCTGTGAATGACTTCTATATTAAAGTCGTCCAGTTCTTCCAAAAAGCTGTCTTTCGTGCAGTCCTTTAACTGAGAAAAATAGTCTTGCAGATTGTCCTCCACGGCGTTCTTTGCCGTTTCCATTAAGGCAGAAGCAAGGTCAGTGCTTTCCACATCTCCAAACCTGTCCGAGAGCCTTTCCATAACAGCCTGCTCGTATCGCTCATCCATCTGCCATATCGGAACAGGGCGGCTGCCATAATAGCCCTCGTGGGTGTCGGACACATCAAAATAGTATTTCAGCGTATTCCTGCGACCTTTCGGGTCAAATACGGCAATACCCTTGCTGTCCTTATTGACCCAACGCTTGAACTGCCTGTTCCAAGTTTCGAGCTTCGCAACGGCGACAGCATCGGGGCGTTGGGCGTATATTAAAAGCTGTTCGTCAAAACGGCATTTATAGTTGCGGCAGGCAGAGGACAGAAAGCCCTGCCACGCCTGCGGATTTTTTGCAACTGCAACGCCTGTACGCCGATACAGCTCTGTGATTAGCTGATACTTCGCAGCCATTCAACCTACACCTCCTTATCGTTTCTGTTTCAAATATTCCTGTTTACTCACTCCGCACCACCGCCAAGAAAAGAAATGACCTTGTTCGATTTAATGCTCTTTTGCAGGTCATTGATGAGGGTAATATCCGCAACCGTAATGCCCTGCATAGAAAGAATATCGTCCATAGTCATAGCGGCAATCGCTTTTTCATCGGTAAAGCCTGCTTCCAAGACTTTATTCAAGACCTTGACGGCTTTCTGATTAACAGCCATATTCTAAATCCTCCTTATCGTTCCAAATCCTTGTGCTTCGGTGTTTTCTGCGGCGTTTGTTCCGCAGGTTTCGGCTCATAGGTCGCCCCGTTTTTCTGCATACGCTCGGCAAACTCGCAGATGTGGTACAGATTGCTGCCGACTTCGGTATGGTATTCATCAATAAAGCGGCAGGGATACTCCCGTTTCTCTCCCCAAGAGGTCGTGACAATGACCTTTCCGCCGTCTGGGATACGGAACAGTTCTTTATATTGAGGGTCAATAAAGCGGATACCTTGTTCCGCTTTCTGGATATGCTTATCAAGCCATTCCTTCACATAACAATAGCAGTAAAAATTATAGTCGCCTTTGGTGGGATTGCACCGAAGCAGAAAAGCGTGTTTCTCCGTATCCACACAGAAACCGTACTCAGTACAATAGTTGCCCTTAATAGCACTTTCGGGAAAATGCCTTGCAAACGCACTCATATCATAGCGGTTATGCAAAAGCCCTTTATCCTCCCGTAAAGCATTGATGACCGTATCAAGGTCTGCCTTAAATTCGTCAGATTTCCATTGGGGTCTGGTATCAAACCAAGTGGTGTAAAAGCCATAGCCCGTTGTGGCAAAGTCTCCACGCAGATGCCCGATAGTGCCTGTCTGCCCCTCAAGCTGCATACTTTGGGCATAGGTGTATTTCTGTTCTGTCGGGGTTAAAGATCTTGTCTTTATTTCATTACTCATTCTGCTGCTCCTTTCTTTCCTTTTTCTCCTTTTGCTCGTCTAAAATCTTGCGGATACAGACATCGCAGAAAATAACTGACCCGTCCTTATATCGGGGATAAGGACAGGTCGTGCAGTCATATTTTATTTTATCGCTCACGGTCATCACCGTTTTTCTGCTTCTGGGCAGGCTGATTATAGGGCATACGGCACTCTGACTGGTATCGTTCATTCAGCTTTTGCCGTGCAGCATCAAGCTCATTCGTGTAATAACCCCAGAAATAATTTGAGCCGCCCTTGCAGTACCAACACACATAAGGGTTGGGTGCGTTGGGATTGTGACCGATGACAAGCTCTGTACTCCCGATAGTACAGCTCTCGATGATTTCATAGTTCTGATTGGAGCGTTTTTCTTCGTCCATAAGCACCTCTCTATTCTTTGGCATAACGCCGATAGGCTTTTTCGCCCGTGGCTCTCATTTTTTGAACAGGGCGGCTCCCTGCAAGCTCTGGATGCTGTGCCTGCAGCTTGCGGCGTGTCCTGCTGACGCTCTCAAAGCTCGGCAGACCAAGATATTTGTGCTGCGTCATTATCTCTGCAAGCGGCATTGCCCCTGCATCCTTCAGACAGGCATTACAAAGTGCAAGATACAGCACCATATCGTCATTTCTGGCATCTTCATTCTTTTCCAGAACAGCTCTGACTTTCTTTTCAATGGTTTTAAGGTTTCTCATTGTTACCTCCATAAAAGAAAGGGCGGCATCTTTCAGCCGCCCAAACCACTTACTTATTCTTTCTGTTACGGATATTCAGCCATACCGCCGCACCCACAATGAACACGACAAGCACGATTGCGATAATGGTTTTAGCGTCCATCAATTAGTCCTCCTTTTTCTTCTTTCTGTTCTTATAGCCGACAAATCCGAGAACGCCCGCACCGACAACAGACAAAACCGAAAGGCTTACCCATAAGCCCAGATTGAAATCATCGCCTGTTTTCGGGGTATCCCTGAACTCATTGTGCATCTGCACGATAGCCGTAGCGTCCACCTTTACCGTTACCTGTTTATCGGCAGGAAGGATATATCCTGCGGAAGCCTTGTCGCTTACTTCGGATACGGTATAGTCGCCAATCCGCAAGCCCTCAATCACGATTTCTCCGTTCTTATCTGTCTTAAAGGTCTTGTCATAGTCCACGCCTGTCACACGGAAAGAGAAGCCCTCCACCTTGCCGTCAGAGGAAGTCTTTACGATTTTAAGAGAGCCTTTCTGTGCTGCATTGATAAAGCCAACACCCGCCTTGTTTTCCACTGTGTAGGTCTTTCCGTTCTCCTCGATGGATACGGCATAAACATCTTCATCAAGCACAAAGCCTGTCGGAGCTTTGCTTTCCTTTACCAGATATTTGCCGTAGCGGAGTTCACTCATCTGGTAAACGCCGCCGTCAAGTTCTTTCATTTCGCCAAGCAGCGTATCGTCTTTATCCAGTTTCCCATCGCCATTAGTATCGGAGTAAACCTCAAATACCGCACCAGACAGCTTGTTGTCGGGATAATCCTCATCAACCTTTGTCAAAGCGATATTGCCCTTAATGAAGTAGTTGACAAGTTCAATTTCCACAACTTCGTCCACCTTGCCGATTGTCACGGCGATTTCTTCCTCGGAGAGTACATATCCCTTCGGGCTTTCGATTTCACGGATTATCCAAGTTCCATACGGCACTTTGGCAAAAGAAAAACTACCATCATCTTTTGATGTGGTAGCTGCAATCGCATTTTCCTTTGTAAACTCGGTAGTTCCTGTCGTAAAGATACCGATAACTGCACCTCCCAGAGCCTTTCCGTCCTCATCAGATTTCTTACCGCTTACAGAGCCGTAAATAATGTCATTTGTGATAGCTTCGCCCTCATTGGCTGTGATGCTGACAGTTTCGGTATCCTGTCCTGCGTATTCAAAAGTAACAGGGTATTTTGCATCGCTGACAATATATGCGGAGTTGGTCGAGATTTCCTGCACATAATAGCTGCCCATCGGCAGGTCGCTGATAGCTTTCCCGTGACCGCTTTCATCAAGGGAAATGACCTCAATCAGACCGTCCGCAGGAATGGTCTTTCCATCTGTGGCTGTGAGTTCCTCCGCCGCATACAAGCCAAAGGTCACATCAAAGATTTCTCCATTCTTGCCAATGCCGTAGGCTTCATCAATGGCAAGGCTCTTGATGAGGTCGATTTCAACACGCTGTCTTTCATTATAGAAAGAAGTAGCCGTTTCCGTTACATCAACATTCTGTCCTGCATACACAAGCTCAACAGAACGGACTTCCTCATTCAGCACCATTCCATACGGAGCTGTGATTTCCTTAACCTCATATTTTCCGAGATACAGTTCTTTGGATTTTACTGTACCGTCTTTTCCTGTCGTAACGGTATCCACAACCTCGCCCTTGTTTGCTCTGACCGTCCCGTCCAGAGTGACAATATCCTCGGCTGCGGTAATTTCATAGACTGCACCCTCAAGACCGCTGACAGAGAAAATCGGCTGATACAATCCCTTATCGCCTGCAACGGAGCTGAATACCTCGCCAGACTTTTCTACGGTAATTGTGCCTTTCTGTGCCATATTGGAACGTACTACCTCAATAACGGTAATGCCGCTTTCTTCCTCGGAATTTTCCTGCACCACATCAAAATAAACAGGCTCGGAATTTAAGACATACCCATACGGGGCTTGTACTTCCACAAGGGAATAGCCTTTGCCGTATTCCAATGTCTGCGGTGTGATAAGGTCGCCGTCTGCCGTAGTATAGAAGGTGTCAATGGTCGTCACTTCGGGATAAGTGAAAGTCATAGTCACAAGATTTCCATTTGGGTCGTAAATCTGGAAGCCTGCACCTGCATACGGGATTGTATTGCCTGTTTCTGCATCTTTCTTTACGATTTTGATATAGCTCTCAAAGTTAGCGTTGTTGATAAGGTAGCGGTAGGTCTGACCGTCCTTGCTGATAAACACATCAAAGTCTTTCATCAGTTCACGCCCCTCCCAACCAGAGGTCTGGCGGACGGTATAAATGCCATACGGCATATCCTTTGTCTGGGCAAAACCGTTCTCGTCACAGGTCAGCACATCACGCTCGGTTTCCTTTGCATTTTCATAGCTGCCTGCGGATTTGAGGAACACTTCAAATACCGCACCTTCTTCGGGTGTTTCAATCTGGGTTTCCCCGTTATCCGTATGCTTGATGAGTGCGATATTGCCTTTGATGACCTGTTCATTCACATCGTTTGCGGTACTGTTCAGCTCTACCGTGTATAGCTCTGGTTCTGCACCTACCTTGTGGATTGCGGTATCCAGAAGATACCCCTCGGACGGGCTGATTTCACGGACAGTCCAATCATTATCACAGATATAATACTTGGTCGTAAACTGACCGTTTTCATCAGTCGTGTAGGTGTCAATCAGTTCCTCACCTTTATAGATGCCGTAAACCGCACCTGCAAGGGAAGCATTGCCCTGCGGAGAACCTGTTTCTGCATCGGTCTTTGTCACAGTCACTTGGAATTTTTTCAACACATTGTCGAAGCTGCGTTTTGTGACCTTGTTCCATTCAATCGGAGCTGTCTGGGAAGCAGGAACGACATAGCGGACTGCGGTATCCACTTCCTCAACCACATACGGGGTATCGCCACTGATAAGGACATTTTCAAACTTAGCCAGTCCATTTTTATCAGTCACGGCATACTCGTCAACAGGCAAGCCGCTTAAAGATGTGCCATAAAGGTGGAATTTCATTCCCTCCACCAGATTGTCCTCGGAAGTCTTGACGATTTCCAGACTGCCACGCTTCAAAGTATTGCTGAAGGTCACAGTAGAGGTTTTTCCTCCGATAAGTGTGACGGTCTGGGTTTTCTGCGGCTCATAACGGTCAATAGACTGTTCTGTGACCGTATAAGTGCCAGGGAATAATCCCTCCACGGAGACAGAGCCGTCCTTTCCTGTCTTAACTGTTTTATTGAAGTTATCACCTTTGATTGTAAAAGAGATGCCCTCCACAACTCCGTCCTCAGAAGTCTTTTTGAGGGCAATCGTGCCTGTCGGCGTTTCGATATTGATATATGCAGACACGGTATCAGCATTCTCCACACCTGTTACCAAATCCTGCAAGTTCGGGTCGCCATAGGCAATGAGCTTTGCACTGCTGCTGACAGTCGGCACATTGTTCCTCTTTGCCGTAATGCGGACAGAACCACTGATAGCTACAGTGGAGCTGATTGTCAGCTTATTTCCAGACTTCGATACACTCACATTACTGTCAGAGCTTAAAAAGCTGTAATCAGAAAGCACGCCGTTGCTGTCATTCAATGTGATGCTGTACTTTCCGTCCTTGTAGGCAAGCTCCTTTGTGATGTCATTCTTACCGCCCGACATAAAGCTCGGAATGGTGTTATGCTCACGCAGCATCGCAACAATCTGGTCATACACTGCCCTTGCTCCGCTGTTGGCATAATTTGAACCGAAGTGCAGGCTGTAAACGGTGGTGCTTGTCTGGTTATATGAGCCTGTGGCTTCACGGCAGCCTGTGACAAACTCCCAAACGAGTGTCTGCGTGGCAAGCCATTTTTCATCATCACTTCCTGACAGATTATTTCGGTTGCCCTGATACCCATAGAGCAGGGCAAGCCCAACCGCCTTTTTCTGGTTGGCTGAAAGGGCGTTCCAAGTATCAGAGGAAGCCTTTTTTAAGGTGTTTCCTGTTTTCAGCGGTACTCCCGGCTGAATACAAAACGCATTCTCGCCATCCACAAACATACGGTACTTGTAATTTCCTGTTCCGCCTGCGGTATAGCCGCCGATATTCGCACTGGAATTGTACCTCATCGCATTACTGTTGCTGTCATAGGTGTGGGAAAAGGAAATCGTCCCGATGTCACCCGCAGCAAACGCCGTCGCAGGCATTATGGATAATGCCGTGACCGCAGCCATTACAAAAGCCGCAGCCTTTTTGAACAATTTAGGGATTTTCATAGTTACCTCCTGTAATTTGGATTGAATATTTTGCCTTACTGACCGAAAAAAGCTGCCCGTTATGGACAGCTTAAAGTATTTCTTTTCTCGGATAGTTACTGGCAGTAGTTAGGGGGTGAGGTGTGGAGAGGGGGAAGCCAAAATAATGGCTATCCACTCAAAAAGGCAGACCTCGCCCTCGGTGTGTGGCTATCTCTCGTGAGCCTTGTTCCGCTGCAAGTGTCGGTTATAAAACTCTAACGCCTTGACAACAAAATCCGTTTCCTGCCCTCTGGGAACAGTCTTGGGAATGAGCTTGGTTATCCTCTCGTCACGGAAAGCAGGTTTTTCCTTCTGGTTGGGCTTTTCTTCCTCCATAATGGACTGGATAACCTCGGAAGTGAGCTTGCCGTCTTGGTTATACTTCTTCATTTTGATAGCCTGTGCCAATGACGGGGTAGCATCGTTGTACTCCATTGCTTCAAGCAGGGTGTATTGCTGTTCCTCGGTCAGATAGGAAATTTCAACCGCAGGACGGAATGCAATCTGCCTTTCATCTACCATTTGCAGGATTTCGGGTACAAGCTCCGTTAGACGGATATAGCGGCGGATTTGCTCTCGGCTTTCTCCAACCTCTTTACCCAATTTCTCATTTGTTCGAGTAGTATCTAAATCTGACACCATTGGTGTCAAATTATCTTTGCTCGGTCTGCCTGCTTGCCTGTTCATTGCTTCCAACCGCATTTTATACGCAAAGGCTTTCTCACTCGGTAAAATAACAGACCTCTGCAAATTGCTTTCCACCATAACAATAATGGCTTCGTCACGGGTAAGCTCTTTAACCTCGCATTTCAGCGTTTCAAGCCCCGCAAGTTCACAAGCCTTTTTTCGCCTGTGACCGCTGATAAGCTCATACCGTCCGTCCTCTTTTAAGCGAACTGTCGCAGGGGTCATTACACCGTTTCGCTTGATACTCTCAACAAGTTGTTCCATATCTTCGTCCATTAAAACCTTGAACGGGTGGTCTGGAAACTCGTCAATCTCCGATATGGGAATATCCCGTATCTTGCTTAGCTTTGCTTCCTCACGGCTTTCGTCCGTCTGAAAAAGGTCATCGTATGCGGTCAGCTCGATTTTGGTTTCTCTGCTTCTCGCCAATTTCTGCCACCTCCTTTCCGAACTGCTCATAGACTGCGGCAACCTTGCCGCTTTTGTCGTAAGCAAAAATACTTTTGCCTTCTGCGGTAGCTTCCACCGCACGGATAGAATGAGGTATCTCGGTATCAAATACCTTGATTTTCTGACCGTATGCACTTTTGACCGTTGCCGTAATCTCCTTAGAAATGTTGGTACGGGGCATTACCATAGTCATTAAGATACCGTCTATCCGCAGCTTTGGGTTGATTTGCCGCTTGACCATTGATACGGAGCGAAGCAAAAGCTCCAGACCTTTAGCCGAGAGATAGTGGGGCTGTGTCGGGATAATCACGCTGTCAGCCGCCGCCAGAGCATTGATGGTTATCATACCTAAGCTCGGCATACAATCAATAAGCACATAGTCGTAATTCTTTTTAACCTCATTGACATAGGTTTTCAGCACACGCTCACGGCTCATTGCATTGATTAGCCTTACCTCAAAGCCCGACATCTCAATGTTTGACGGAAGCAGGTCAACGCCCTCGCTATGGTGAATAATACCCTGTGAAACATCAAGCGTTTTATCGTCTATGATGTTCTGCATCACAGTAGAAAGCGTTATGGGAATATCGTCTGGTCTGTTATAACCTAGAGCCATCGTGAGATTTGCCTGTGCATCAGCGTCAATCAGCAGGACTTTTTTACCCTGCTGCACCAGACTTACGCCCAGATTGACCGCTGTGGTTGTTTTTCCGACACCGCCTTTCTGGTTAGTCAGAGCAATCACTTTGCAATTTGACATAGATGCGTCCTCCTTTCGCATAGATTTAGCCACTTTGTCAAGGTGGCTATGTAAACAGTACCAGAGAACGCAAAAAAGCCGCCTACTCTTAAAATCAATAAGAATAAGCGGCTTTGTAATTTGCCTTAGACATATTCAATTTTCATTCTCTTGGTCGGTGCATTTATGACCTTAAAAATAAGCTCGTCAACACAATCCGTATATCTGCCTTGCTGAATGAGCTGACTTTTTAACTCTACAAGGCTATGTATCAAAAGTTTTCTTTCGTGGCTATCCAAATACAGATGATTAAATTTCTCTCTCATAAGCACACCTCCACATCTTTAGCTTCATTATAAGTTTCGGAAAAATAATATACAAATCTATAACTGGGAGACTTTGATAAAAACTCATTCCTATCATAAATTTCTTCCATCTAAATACTGGATTGCGGTTGAAATTAAAGACAGGCAACGTTTATAAAAATATTCATAATGCCTTTTATCCTGAATATCCGTTTTTGTTGTTTCATGGTGTCGAATTCTAAAATTATTGCCAAGTATGGTAAGCTCATGAAATTCCTTTTCAAATAATTCTAAAAACGGCTGTTGATTATTACCCATATCCATTATAATCTTATTAACCGATTTCTTCTTATCTACAGTCGATGAGCAGTAATATGTCTTTAGTCTCTCAAATGCATCCCAAAGTTTCTCCACTGCAATTTGCAAATTGTTTTCATCATAATATTTTGAAGCCTCTTGTAATAACTCTTTCAGTCCTACTTCTTGAACAGACACTAATGAATTTTTATTTATCTGAGTATCAAATGTATTCATTAGCTTCCCCTTGGAAAGCTGAAATGGTATCTCATTCAGTTTTAATATAGCATTAATCTGTGGTTCAAAGTCATCTGAGATACTATGTTTCGCAAAAAACTCTATTGCGTCCAACACACAAAATGGAGAATTAGAAAGTATGAATGCTTGCAAATCAGCAGTTTCAACATATTCTTTTTTATCATTATAACACATTGGCACATAAAATTGCCTTATTTCATTAAAAACATCCTCAGCTACTGTTGTATTATAATTCCATCCCGTTTCGTCAGTCGCTTGATATACGATATTATATCGCTCCAGAAACTGATAAATTTGATTTCTCGCTTTCCGCTTTATGGACAATACTATATTTTTTGCTTTTATGTCCTTTGCATTTCGTTGAGAATATGGAATAAACAACGTATTATCTTCTTGCTGATATATTCTCCATCCATAAACATCACGATTGGATATTTTTTCAGCAGGGTAAATCTCATAACCGTCATTTTGTAATAGCTTGTTAATTGCCACTAAAAATTCTTTCCAGTATCCCTTATCATATCGAACAGCAGGGTGAAATACTTCACAAAGAAATTTTAAATATACTTCATCGCTACCATCTTGTAAATTGAATCTTTTGTCTTCAAAAACCCAACAGTATGGATAATCATCATTATTCACTGTATGTTGCCAAATATCCTGTTCTGCATTTGCAAATCTTGAATCAAAACTTGGCATTCTCTCCAAATCATATAATCTTTTAAGAAAATCTATTTCTTCAAGGCGACCATAATAATTATAAGTAACGGTTCGGGTTTGAAAAAATTCGTCTATCTCTAATCCATTCTGAAATAAATCTAAAATATCTCGCTTTGTTATTTCTGTAATACGGTTCACTCCATTTTCCTCCTTTCAAGCATGTTCAACACTTATATATTGCTTCCCAAATATTTTAAAGAAAAAGCGTACCACTATTTTTAATGATACGCTCATCATTATTAAATCACTTCAAAATACTTCAATGCATCCTTTATCGCTTCCACTTTCTCCGCTGTCGGATGCTTCCTCGGCTGTTTCAATTCTTCTACCGCATTAGGAGCATCATACATTGGCAAGCCTAAATCTCTCTTTACCTCTGCGATATATGCGGTATGTACTTTGAAGCCGTATT
>OHBY01000062.1_pt1 | contig 77435 bp, 65 predicted proteins | sample 1577531 | NCBI WGS metagenome assembly OHBY01 (sample SAMEA3879564, study PRJEB24766) | human gut metagenome | biome: human-associated habitat; feature: feces | place: USA | collected 1985/1987 | reverse complement strand
ATCAGCACAACACTGATAATATGGATCACTGCATCTGTCAGCATTACGCCGTTAAACAAATCTTCTTTTTTCCACTTTTTCTCTTTTCCCAGATATGTACTGTAAATTCCGGTTGTTACTGCTGCGTTTGTAGAAATGAATGCCAATGCTGTCGCCAGTCCGCCTGCCGGAATCTGAAAACTGACAAATGCCTTGCCGGTCTCTCCCCAGTCCGGGCCTCCGACTCCGATCAACGTTGCATAAAACGCTACGATCATACTCAAAATGCACGCCGTAATAATTTTTTCTACTTTTGAATATACATTTTTTGTGAAATAGCAGTAAATTACAACCGCTATCATCAATGCAGAACCTACTTTCCAGTTAAGTCCGGTAATCAAATTCACACCGGCGCCGGTTCCTGAGATGTTCCCCATTGTAAAAAAGAGACATGCCATAAACAACGCAATTCCTACAAATCCTGCTGCCACAGGTCCATAATATTTACGGATTGCATGAATGGTCGGCATTCCCGTCACGATCGCCAGCCGGTTTGTCACCATCATAAATGTGATTCCCATAAAAACAATCGGTATGATCAGCCAGATCAGCGTATATCCGAAATTGCTGCCCAGCATCGCTGCTGTGGTGATCGCCCCGGGGCCGATCACAATTCCCGTTGCGATCAACCCCGGTCCAATTCTTTTTATCAGATCCTTTAATGGAAGCCGTTCAACATTTGCCCCAAATACTTCTGTTGAATTGCCTGTGAAATATGATAAATACGGTCTGACCAGTCCTGTGCTTCTTTTAATGTATGTTTGTCAGGATTTGCAAATACTTCTCTTGCCGGGCAGATGATTTCCGGTACACAGCCTGCGAATCCGATCAGCGCCCCGTCCATTCCTGGGAACCAGCTTACACACAATGTTTCATCATGACATGTGATCAGGGAAATATCCGGACATTCCTGGCGAAGCAGACGTACATCATGTTCATAGATAGAAGTCACTCGTGTTCCCATTTTGATACATTTCACATGATCAATCTCTTTGCACATTTTGATCAAAGTCTCTACCGGATAGAATGCTTTGCTTGTTGCCGGATACAGATGAATGATGATATCGATATCTGCGCCTTCTGCTACATCTTTTACATATTCAAACGGTGCATCCGGATTCATTCCAAATCTCAGCCACATATGAGGAGGCATCAGAAGGATTCCATCTGCTCCTGCTTCTTTTGCTTCTTTTGCCATTTCGATGCTTTCTGCTGTGTTCTCACAGTTTACACCGGAAATAATCGTCATCACATCTCCACATTCCTCTGCACAGATCTCAACAACGCGTTTTCTTTCTGCTCTTGTCAGTCCTGTGATCTCTCCTGTATGTCCGTTACATACAAGACCGTCCATTCCTTTTCCGTAAAAACTCTTGATCCATCTTAAATATGCTCTGAATTCTGGTTCGTTGATGGAATAATCCTCATTGAGCGGTACTGAAACTGCCGGGAAAATTGTTTTAAAATTTTTTACTTTTGCCATTGTTAAAATCTCCTTTACTTTACATTTCATGATTATTTTCAGGGTTCAAAGATCCTGCGCCTGAATCTTTTGTATGTGTCAGCAAACGTTTGCATATCTGTTAGTCTTTATATATCATATCTTTGAAATCACCGTCAACGAAATGGACTCCCTCTGCAAGAAGTTGCATATACCATGCAATTTTTTGCATATTTTCTATATATCCCCTCCCTTTTTCTTTGATTTTTCAACTATTTGACGGAATTTATTTTTTGAGATAAAATGGTTGCATTAAAATCATATGCAATCGTTTGTATCGAACAGACTCATAAAGGAGGCAATCATGGCAACATTAAAAGATGTCGCAAAACTTGCATGTGTAGATGTCAGTACCGTATCACGTGCTCTGAATAATACTTCTTATGTCCACCCTGACACAAAAGCCCGTATCCTGGCGGCAGTCAAAGAACTGAGTTATCAGCCGAACGTTCTTGCCAAAGGACTGCGTCAAGGCAAACGCCACACCATCGGGATCGTCGTCCCCAGATTATCCATGACCGTATTTGCAGAACTGATCCAGGGGATTGATGAAGAAGCCCGTTACCACGGATATTCTATTTTAGTTTGTACGACTGAAGATGATCCGGATGTAGAGAGAGAATGTCTGAATCGATTGAGAAATGGATTTGTAGACGGCATCATTATCGCCGGAACCGGAAAATGCGGACGCCTGATCCGGGATATCCACGCCAGCGGGATTTCTGTCGTACAGATCATCCGAAAGCAGGAATCCCATTTAAGCAGTGTGATTGCTAATTATAAGCAATCCGCGTATCGTGCCGTAAAATACCTTGCCGGGAAAGGCTGTAAAGAAATCGGGCTGATCAATGGTCCTATGTCCCTTTCCACTTATTATGAACGATATCAGGGATATAAAAAAGCCATCTCTGAACTCGGTCTGAAAGAAATCTGCCCGGAGTCCACACAACAGGCAAACACTTTTGAGTACGGCTTTCAGTGCGCGGAATTCTTATTGACCAACTACTTTCACCTGGATGCAATCATCACATCCGTAGATATTCAGGGAATCGGAGCTTTGCGGGCGGTCAAAGAACAGGCGATGCTGGTTCCGGAAGATATCCGTCTGATCAGCCTGACCGGACATTCGATCGGAGGAATGTTGGAAACAACCATGACATCTCTTGAAATTCCTGCGCATGAAATGGGGAAAAAGGCTGCGCTTATGGCCATTGAAGAAATTGATGCCCCCTCCGATCAAAAACCAAGTCCTCAGCACCTTGTTTTTGAAGCTACACTTGTAGAACGGGAAAGTTCCTGATTGTAAAAAATGGTTCAAAAAATGGAGACTGCCTTTTAAGACAATCTCCATTTTTATTATGCCACACTGCCATTTCGGTATCTGTCCGTCTGGCCGCATGCTGCTTCAAACTCTTTTAACTTTTGTTTTGCTTCCGGATTCAGATATTTCGGCACCTCGATCTGCACTGTTACGTATTGATCCCCATGTGCGGAAGTGTTTTTCATAGATACGATTCCTTTTCCACGAAGACGGATCTTCGTTCCGGACTGCGTCCCCGGTCGAATTTTACACATTACATTTCCATATAATGTAGTAACCAGAACTTCCCCGCCAAAAACTGCTGTTGTAAATGGAATATTTACTTTTGTATACAAATCCTGCCCGTTCCTCTCGTATCCCGGCTTATCTCCTACCTTTACTTTCAGAAGAAGATCTCCTGCCTCTCCCCCATTGCTTCCCGGCATTCCTTTTCCACGGAGTCTTACACTTTTTCCTGTTTCAATGCCCGCCGGTATATGAACCTGCAGAGATTGTGTGCTTCCTCTGCCGTCCGGACTCTGGAGATGAATCACTTTATCACATCCAAATGCAGCTTCTTCAAAAGTAATCGAAACTTCTGCTCTTAAGTCTTGGCCTTTTCTCACAAACTGACTGCTGTCAAACCCCTGCCTGTAAAATCCATTTTTGCCAAATCCTCCGCTTTCAAATCCACTGTTTTGGAAACCGCCGGACTGTCTGCCGTGAAAAATATGATCAAACATATCTCCAAAAATATCGTCCATATTTCCGCTCTCAAAATGGTACTCCTGATAGCCTCCTCCTGCATTTTCAAAAGGATTACCGTGCGGATTCTGTCCTGCCCCGCTGCCATCAAATGCGGAATGTCCAAACTGATCGTATAGCCTTTTCTTTTCCGGATCACTTAAAATCGTATATGCTTCTGTCACTTCTTTAAATGATTTCTCTGCCTGTTTATCTCCTGGATTGGTATCCGGATGATATTTTTTCGCCAATTTCCGGTATGCTTTTTTAATTGTTCCTGCATCTGCATTTCTGCTGACTCCGAGCACTTCATAATAATCTCTTTTTGCTGCCATCCTTTCTTCACCTCCTGTTCAAAAAAAATCCCCGGGATCACAATCCCGGGGAAAATACCTTTTATCCTTCTATTGTTACATATCGTTTTTCATCCACAGGTTTCTTTTCCTCTTTTTTCGGGATATCAAGCATCAGAATACCATTTTCAAATTTTGCATGAATATCGGTCTCTGTGATATCCTCTCCAACATAGAAACTTCGGCTCATGTTTCCTGCATAACGCTCTCTTCTAATGTAGGTACCATTCTTATCCTGCTCATCTTTATCGAGACCTCTTGCTGCACTGATGGTCAAATATCCGTCTTTCAGTTCCGCTTTCACCTCGTCTTTTTTAAATCCCGGCAGATCGATCGCTACTTCGTAGCCATGTTCTGTCTCTTTGACATCGGTTTTCATCATACGATCTGCACGTTTGCCATACAATTTCTTGTCAATATCCGGAAATGAAAAATCCATCCAATCGTTAAATAAGTTTTCTCCAAAAATACTAGGCATCATCATAAGTCATATCTCCTTCCTACTATACAATCATCTATGTAAAGCACAACCGGACGATCCGGAGTGTTGATTACTTTTTGATGAATCCTTGTTACCTTTGTTCTATTTGTAATATAGCATTCATTATTAGCCACGTCAATAGGTGAGTGCTAATTTTTTGTGAAGAATTTGTGAATTGTTAATTGAAAAAGTAATTACAACCCATAAATCTATTTGGAGGCACAGTTATTCAATAAACAGGATAAATATACTCTTCTTCTGCCGGTTCCGCATCTTCTATACCAGTAACTGTGACTTGCATTCCTCCATATTTATCATAATGATAGGTTCCTGTCACGTTTACCCAGGCATCCTCAGTCAATTCAGAAGCATTATCATAAATGCACAGGGGGCCGCAGTTGGCAAGATCTGCCACACAGCAGCTCATTAACAGACGTGTAACAGCAAATTCATTTGCTTCCATATAATCATTCCTGTAAACCGTACCATGTATATGAAGTGTATATCCTTCATATTTATACGGATATAAATTCAGCTGAACGATCCACGCATAAAAATCTGAATCTGAAATAGTAATCGTTTTGTTCTCCGTATCAAGACCGTCCGGAACCTTTATCTGGTGATCCTGAGAACTGTCATTCTGCGTCTGGTTGCCCTGCTGATTATTACTCTGCATATCAGTGGCTATATTTTGCCGGTTGTCGCCAGTGCTGTTGTCTGCTTCATTCTGAGCAGAAGGATCTGGTGTAGCTTCTGGTGCATTCTGAGTGCCTGTTGTATTCTGCTGTGTACTTTGTGACGTTCCTGTATCATTCTGTAGAGTATTCTTCTGTACATCTGACTGATTCGTCTGTACCTGACTGCTGATTGTAGTTTCTGATGCCTTAATAACAGTATATGGCAAAAACATGGCAATCATCGGAACAACAATTACCAGAAATCGATTCAGATGCATTTTATACTGTGGTACTGCAATCCTCCTGAAACATGAAACTGACCATATGATCATTACAATAGCAGTAAAATATAAATATATCTTCATTCCAGGTCTTATAAACAGAAGATATTTTTCTGTAAAAATCAGGTACAGGATTGTAAAAGCAAACAACAGACAGCTTAATCCTTCAATAAAAGCCTCTTTATTAAAATAATGCTTCATAGTACAATTCCTCCACCAAGCATACCGAGAACTACCACCACCACATAGCAGATTACCGAAATCGTCACTGTCAGACGGATAATAACCTTCTTTTTAAAGTAACTGTGCAGCATGATCACATTTTTGATATCCATCATCGGCCCATATACAAGGAATCCAAGAGTTGGAGGAAAGTTCGAAGTTCCAGACAGACTTCTTGCCACAACTGCATCTGATGAAGAACAAAGAGAAAGAAGAAATGCCAGCAGCATCATAAAAAATACTGATGCTGGGAGCCATTCATTTCCCATTGTTCCGATCCAGGTCAGATTCAACATCTGAAACAGAGTGGAAATTCCGATTCCCATCAGTAAATATCTGGAAACTGTATAAAATTCTGTACGGGCATGAATACAGAACTGGTCAAATTTTCCCCGGAAAGTATCAGAAGAAGTTCCCGAAACATAACAGCCACAGGTGCAGAAGTTTCCGGTATTTATGTCATTCCGTAGAAAATCTTTCGGACTTTTGATAATAAACGTAAGTCCGATAAGGAACGAACATAAAATACCTGTCCCGCATCTGTACAGAACTGCACGGATATTTCCATTGTATGCATAGTAAGTGGACAGGATCACTACCGGATTGATCACAGGTGATGCCGTCATAAAACAGATGGCAGCCGGAAGTGGAATCCCTTTTTTTATCAGACTTTTAAAGACCGGAATAGAAGCACAGTCGCACACCGGAAGAAAAAATCCTGCAATGATTCCGCTGATCATAGCTGGAATTGTTTTTTGGGGAAAAATTCTGGCAATCCATTTTTCAGATACATAAATCTGGATTGCAGAAGAAAGAAGCACTCCAAGAATCAGAAACGGAACTGCCTGCAGGAATACCCCCATGAATACAGTAAACGCCTTCATAAGCGGAACTCCATGCCGGCTGAATAAAGGCACAAGGGAAATCAGTATTCCGGCAAATGCAGCCCATCCGATCCATTCAAGAACTGGATTTCCATTTTTCTTTCGTAGTTCATGGGCAATTGCCTTATTTGTACAGCTATGAACTTCCAGAGAAGGTGAAAATGCTTTTAGTTTCTCTATAAATTTTTTTCGCAAAACGGGATTCTTCGCTTCTCTCAGAAATGCCACATCACTGGATGCAATCTGCGAAATCGGGCCTTCGCCTGTCTGCCCAAGCATCATATCTGCCTGAGGGACATCTGCAAGATAAATAACTTTTTCTATATTTAAAAACAATGACATCTGGCGCTGCAGCAGGATTTCTTCCAACCTGGAAAAAGGTTCCATTCCGTTCCATTCTATCCAGATCTCATTATAATTTCCAAGTTCAATTTCCATTGTAATTTCATCGCTGAGCACGTCAAAACCCGTATCCAGTTCCCGCTTTGAATATATCAGATGTTTATACTTCTGATATTCAGACGCTGTTAATTCCAATTCCTCTTCGCCCTCTTCAAACTGAATAACAAGAAGTCTTTTGTTTTTATTTTGTTTAATCATCCTGGACAATAACGTTGTTTTGCCACTGTCCAGAAAACCAGTAAGAATATATACTGAAGCAATGCGATCCATAATATCAAATCCTTGTCATATTATATTTTACAGTTACTTCCGGATACTTCTGTACAAAACAGAAAAAAGGAAGCAGATGACTTCCAGAAGTACAATTGCCCCTCCCGGCTTTACGCCCACATAGAAGGACAGTGTCAGTCCTGTAACAGTCGTAATCACTGCAATTACAATTGCCCATATCAGAGTATGAAAGTAACTCCTTCCAAGTTGCATGCCACAAGCGATTGGAACTACCAGCATAGAAGATATAATCAGTGTCCCTACTGTTCTGGAAGCAACAGAAACTGTAAGTGCTGTCAGAAGTGTAAACATAAAATTCAGTTTCTGAACCGGTACACCGGAAATACGGGCAGCATTTTCATCAAATGCAATATACAGGAATTCTCTGTAGAACCGTGCCAGTACAAGAAATACAATAACACTGATCAGGCAGATCAGAAGAAGCTCTTCCCTGCTTACAGAAACAATACTTCCAAACAGAAAACTGTTAAAATTGGCACTGCTCTTCACATATCCTGAAAGGACACCTGCCAGACCAATCCCGGCAGACATAATAATGGCAATTGCCATCTCTGAATAACGTGGAAGTTTTTTTCTTATTTTTTCAATTCCCAGAGCTGCAAAAACACAGACAACACCTGCACCTGCAACCGGATTTATTCCAAGAATCAGTCCTGCGGCGACACCTGCCAGTGAAGCATGGGACAGAGCATCACCAATCATGGACATTCGTTTCAGAACAATCGTGATTCCAATAAAGGGGGTAATCACAGCCAGCAGAATCCCCGATAAAAAAGCCCTCTGCATGAACGTATACTGCAGCAATTCCATTACTCGATCATCCTTCCGTTTTCAATCGTTACATAACGATTTGCACCGTGAAATTTTTCTGTATTTCCATGAGTTACCAGCAATATAGTAAGCTTATTTTCATGATTCTGCTTTTCAAGTACCTGGCAGAACAGTTCCAGAGAATGGGCATCCATTCCTGCTGTGGATTCATCCAGAATCAACAGCTGTGGCATACTGATCAGAGCACGTGCAAGCATGATTCTCTGCTGCTGCCCTCCGGAAAGTTCGCCAATCTGTCTGCCGAGATAATCCTGCATTTCAAGTTCTGATAAAGCAGAACAGATTTTTTCTTCTGACTGTCTGCGTTTTCTCTTATGGTATGGTTTTCCATAAAGTCCGGTCCACATGATTTCCCCGACTGTTGCCGGGAAATTCTGGTTTTTGCTGATACTGTTCTGAGGTACATAACCTATATAAAATCTTCGGAATACTGCCGGACTGACGGTTTGACCAAAAAGATATATTTTTCCCTGCCGGGGAATTAATTCCCCCAGCAGAAGTTTAAGAAAAGTACTTTTACCGCATCCGTTTTCACCCGTCAGAATCACATAGTCACCGGAATTCAGTATGAAATTCATATGGTCTATTACCGGAAGACTGCTGTAGGAAAATGTCATATTTTCAATTTCAGCATCCGGCACGCTATTTTCCTGATTATTCATTTAACGCCTCTTCCAGAGTTTTCAGATTGCTTTCCATTACAGAAAAATAATCTTCACCTGCACTGATCTCGTCATCGGTCAGACCCTCAATAGGATTCATAACAGCAGTCTTTGCTCCAATTTCATCAGCAATGGTTTCAGATACTTTCGGACTTACAAGTTCTTCAAAGAAAATAGTTTTGACATTATTTTCTTTGGCAAATTTAATGATCTCATCCATTCTGGAAGCGTCCGGCTCTGAGTCAGGAGATAATCCTTCAATGCCCACCTGATTCAGTCCATATGCCTGGCACAGATATCCAAAAGCTTCATGTGAAGTGATCAGATCTTTGCTTTTTGTATTAGAAAGACCATCTTTATACTCCTGGTCAAGCTGATCAAATTTTTCTGCATAAGTTTCATAGTTCTGTTCATAGTAGTCTTTATTATCCGGATCAGCCTCTACGAAAGCATTTTTGATATTCTCCATTTCAGTTTTTGCATTTAACGGATTGAGCCATACATGTGGATCGTAAGTAACTTCTTCCGATTCACTGTCACTGGAATCCTCTTTATCTGCATTTTCTGCAGAATCGCTGTCTGCGGACTCATCTTCTTCCTCTTCTTTTCCTTCAAGAAGCGGCAGACCCTTGGAAGCTTCTACAACTGTAAGATCCTTATTGTCCAGGGAATTCTGCACATCTTCTGTCCAATGCTCCATTCCCGCACCATTATAGATAAATACATCTGCATCTTCCAGATTTTTGATATCTGTTGCTGCCGGTTCCCAGTCATGTGGCTCCGTTCCGGCAGGAACCATATTTGTAACCTCAACTTTATCACCACCAACTTTTGTCGCAAAATCATACATAGGATAAAAGCTGGCCATAACTTTCAGTTTTTTGTCAGAAGAAGTATCAGCAGTTTCTGCTGCATATACGGAATTAAATGAACCCAGGGTAAGTACCGCTGTTGCTGCCAGTGCCGTTATAGTAAACAGATTTTTTTTCATAACAAATTCCTTTCTGCACAATCTGATGTGCCTGAAAAATATAGTTCCGTGAGCAAATAATCTTATCTGCTCCAATAATCGCAAACCACTTGCGTTTATTAGAATAGCACACTGTCTATCATGTGTCAATATAATTTGCAAATAATTTGCATTTTTATTTTTAGGAATAGAATTGACGCAGTCGAAATAAACGGATACAATAAATAGAAAGAATGTAACTGTGAGTGTACTGAACAGTTACGAAAGAACACAAACGAAGGGGATAGGGCAATGGCTGAGCGAAAACCATATACCACAAAAACAAGGCAGATTATTCTGGAATATCTGAAAAGACAACAGGCTGTTACTGTCAGTGTTGCTGATATTGAAAAATATCTGAAAGATGAGGGAATTAAAGTAAATACAACAACCGTATATCGATGCCTTGACAAACTCTGTGCGGAACATATTGTAATCAAATATCCGGATCTGAATTCGGACAAAGCCGTATTTCAGTTCGCCGGAGAAGAAAAGAAATGCACAGAGCATCTACATCTGAAATGTATCAAATGCGGTAAGGTTGTACATCTGGACTGTGACTTTATGGATGAATTAAAAGAGCATCTGTATCGGGATCATGGATTCCGTCTGCAGTGCAGTGGAGATATGCTTCATGGAATCTGCCAGGATTGTGAAAAAAAAGAAGCTTCTCCTCAATCCTGACAGTCTTTTGAAAAACAGAACATTATAAAATCTCAGATTTATTTTCTTCCAGGCCAATATGTCTGATCTGCCAGATGATGCATTTAATTGATACCGGAACTGTAACAAGGCAGGCAATGGCACCAGATAACATAATTGCGACATCCTGAAAGAGAAATCTGGAATTGAGAATAATTTCCAGATCATATTTTTGTGTCTGCACATAGGAAAATAATAAAATACTTCCTCCAAAATAGGCAAAAAGCAGGGTATTTACTGTTGTACCTATAATTTCTTTTCCCACCTGATAACCTGATGAAGTAAGTTCTTTCTCTGTCAGACTGTTTTTATGGGTCCAGACTTCATACACAGACGAGGTTACAGACAGTGCAGTATCAATAACAGCTCCCAGAGTGTTGAAAACACTTACCAAAACTGCCACATGCAGCATATTGATACTGATATCTGTATTGTAATAGTACATAAAATCATCTTCTGAAATCTGGAGTTCATTTAATCCATAACTTCCTGCTCTCCATGTAATAAAATAAATCGGAATGAACAGAATCAGCATTACAAACAATGTAGCAAGGAAAGCTGATCGTGTTTTGGCATTGTTTCCATTCTGATAAAACAGCGAATTATAACAGACACCAGCTCCTGCTGCCAGTATCAAAAACAGTGCAGGGAAACCGGCTGACATCAGTATAACCGAAAAAAACAGAATAATAATATTACCGGCCAGTGCCATAATTGAAACAGCTCCACGGTCTCCACCAATTATAATCATCAGAAAAAACAGCACTAATGCAAGAAAAATAATCATTTTTTTCCACTCCTTTTCGGTGATGGTATTTTCATAATCATCGAAGCAATCAAAACAGATACCGGTATCGCCAGTACTATTCCAATACTTTCTATCAGAAAACGGCAGATATCATATGGAATGTGATATCTTACAAGCGTTATAAACCTGATCTCATTATTCATTTTAAGTATAAACATTGGAATCATGCCACTTGCCAGAACGAACAACAGTACATTTATCATGGTTCCCATAATATCATATCCAATTTCCCTTCCCGAATGTATCAGCTTTCTTATAGAAACCGATGGATTTTTGCGGACAATTTCGCCTGTTGCCGCACTGATGGTTACTGTTACATCCATAATCGCTCCAAGCCCTGTCAGCATAATATCCATCCAGAATATATCCGCTGAATTACTCATGCTTCCAAGGTATTCCAGATTAGAATAATCTAAATCTCCATACCTGTGAGCGGAAATATCAAACAGCGTCATAATCAGGAAAAGGACGCACAGAGTCGAAAGAACTGATGCCCATGTTTTCCTGTGAATTCCATTCAAGCAGATTAATGTAGTCAGTGAAAAAAGAAGTACGATTACATTACATATCTTAAGAATATTCTTTCCATCTTCCAAAAACTGAAATCCATACATAAATATCAATGTATTCAATATCACTGATATAATCGTATAAAATCCCTGTTTCCCCGTAATATAAATCAGAAGAAGAATCAGAGCACCGCCCATTACAACCAGATAGCTGTCACGTTTTACGGAACGTATAGTTCTGCCCGGTCTGTCCTTTGACCCATTCAGAAGAACCGTATCTCCTTTATGATATTTTTGCGTCTGAACCTGTGAAGAAGTATATTCGTTCGAAAGCGTAACTTCTTTACCTTTATGTGCACCATTCAATATCCGTGCCGTAATTTCCTGAGTATAATAATGTTCTTCTGCGTCTCTGGTTCCTTCTCTGCTCATCGTTTCCTTTTCTGATACAGAACATATCTTTGCCAGCGGAGTGTTATAAAACCTGGCATTAAAGCAGGTAAATATGACGCAGATAATATAGATGCCTGCTAAAAGATATTTTTTATGAGATAGACAAAATTTCATTGAATTTGTTTTCTCCTTCCGGATTAATCGTTACTGCTCCTTGCCATTTCGGTTCCAAAGACTCGGTACAGGCGGATGGCCAGACCTTACCTGATAGAATTTTCCTATTGTATAATTATCAGCTTACCAAAGTTCGCAGAATTTCTTCCGCTTGCCAGGGGAATCAGCTATGCTGATTTCGCAGCTCGCACTTTATAGATTCAGTATAACATAAAACAAAATCAAAAAGAATCAGGAGATTTCGTCACTGTTTACAGGCTGCATTCTACTATTATCTTCTCGCACCTGTCATATCCCAGCTGCGAACTGTTCAGACACAACGTATAGTTATCAGCTTTTCCCCATCTCTGATCCGTATAAAAGTTGTAATTTGTCATACGTCTTTTATCGGTGTCTGCCATCATTTTGACAGCTTCCTTCTCTTCTACATTGTATAAACGAGTGATACGCTGTATTTTTTCCGGCATATTTCCATGGATAAATACATTCAGCACATCATCCCTATCCTTCAGAATATAATCTGCATTTCTTCCAATGATCACGCAAGACTCCTTTTCAGCCAGCTCTAAAATAACTTTCCTCTGTGCCTCATACACCAGGTCTTCTACTGATTTTCCTGTGATGTCACGTCCGGCAAATGCATATGCGAATAATCCTTTTTTCGGCGATAATTCTGCATTTTCCTGAATATATTCCGGAGATAAACCAGACTTTTCTGCAATCTCATTAATGATATTTTTATCATAATAAGCAATTCCAAGTTTCTTTGCTACTTCTTCTCCGATAAAACGTCCGCCGCTTCCGAATTCTCTGCTGATTGTAATAATTCTTTTTGTCATATCCGCTTCCTCCTTAACTTAAAACATCAACTTTATTTTTTCTGATTTTCTTTAAGAACATATATCCCACAAAACATGAAACTATTTCAGTAATCGGAAATGCCCACCAGATTAATGTAACTCCCATCTGGCCATTTCTGACAAATATCGAAAAAATTCCGGCCAGTGGAAGAATAATGATAAGCTGTCTCAAAAGTGAAATAACCAGCGATTCCATACCACCGTCCAATGCCTGATAAATCCCCTGATAAGCAACATTAATTCCGGCAAACAGAAAGCTGACTGAAATTACCCTCATTGCTCCGATAAAATATTCTCTTGACTGTCCTGCATTAAACAATGTCGCGAACGCCCCAGGGAAAATCTCTGTAATGGCAATTCCAAGAATCATTAATGCAATCGTATAGATCAGACCATATTTGATTCCATCCTTTATTCTCTTCTTACTTCTCATTCCATAAGCAAATGCAAGGATCGGAGTAATCGCATCACGCAGACCAAATGCTAGGAAGAGAACAAACTGCTGCACCTTATAGAACAAACCATATGCTGTCTGTGCTGACGGATTGAACTTCAGGATCAGATTCATTACATAAACCATAATCGACATCAATGCCTGTGCAATGATCGCCGGAAGTCCGATTGCATAGATTTCTTTTATAACACCTGCATCTGGCTTCATATATTTCGCTCCATGCTCAAACTCTTTATTCAGTTTTATATGGAAAATGAACAGCAATACTGCGGACGCTACCTGACCAATTACCGTTGCATAGGCCGCGCCTTTCACTCCCATTTCCGGGCAAGGTCCAATACCATAGATCATGATCGGATCAAGAATAATATTTACAACTGCTCCGACCACCTGACCGATTGTGGAATAAAGGGATCGTCCAGTTGCCTGTAATAACTTTTCGAATAAAGAAAAGAAAATAATTCCAAAAGAGATCACACAGCATATCCGAAGATAACTGACACCCATCTGAAAAACTTCTGCATCTACTGTCTGGGATGAAATGTATGCTTTCACTCCAAAGATGCCAAACAATAAACAAACCACATAAATGATCACTCCCAGGAACAGACTGTTTCCTGCTACCTTTGCTGCTTTTTTATTGTTTCCCTGTCCAAGTGTCCTTGCTAGAAGTGCATTGGTTCCGACACCTGTTCCGATTCCCACTGCTACCATGAGCATCTGGACCGGGAATACCAGTGTCAATGCATTTAATGCTGCCTCACTGCCCACTCTCATATTTCCTACAAATGCACTGTCTACAATATTGTAAACCGCCTGCAATGCCATGGATAAGATCATCGGGATTCCCATCTGGACCATCAGCTTATTCACCGGCATATCCTTCATTTTGTTGCTTTCCGCCATTTTGTTTTAACTCCTCTCTTTTCTGCACAAAAAAAGTGCGCACCTTGTCTTATAAGCTGGACTTACGCTGACAGGCTACACACTTTTTCATAGCGATATTCTATTTGTAACTGTTCAGAGCCAAGCAAAATTTCATAAAACAGGTGTAAAATGCTTGCATTTTTAAGACTGTTTTTGAAATTTTATTTGGCGGATACGCCACACCTCCAAAATGCGTAGCATTTTGGAGGTTGCCTCTGAACAGTTACTTCTATTTTAATAAAAGAAAACGAGCAGCCGGTAAACTGGATTTACGCTTACTTGCTACTCGTTTGTAGTTATTATATTTCCTGTTTTATTAAAAGTCAAACAAAATTTTCTTTACTTTTCTATCCTCTAACCAGCTCTCTCAACTTATCCAGATCTTTCTTATCCGGATGTGATAAAGCACGGTCAAAATTTGCGATCAGCAGATCAAGATTCGGCATATGATCCGGCTGCTCTTTCATTTTCACATAACGGTCTCTCACCGCTTGCGGCATCTTTCCCTGACACATATACTCACCAACTACCTGATTGCTTTCATCCATAGAACTCTTAACATTATTCAGAACCTTCTGAAAATATGCCTCATTCTCACCAAACCCGGCTGTTCCAAACAGAAAGACTTTCTTATTCTTTATTCTTTGCAATAACTCCAATGCGGATTTATCTGCATTTCCCTGGTCTGTCCAGAAACCAATGTAAAGCATTTCCGATACCGGTTCTTCGATTTCGCTTGTTCCGAAATAATCACAATTCTCCTGCGGCAATGCATCACGAATCGCATTTGCCAGCTCTGCTGTATTTCCTGTTTTGCTGCTGAATATGATTGAGTATCTTTCTTCTTTCATACTATAACCTTCCCTCTAAGCTAAACCGATTCTGGAACAATATCTTCAGACTTCTTATTTCTGCTTAATTTCCATAATAACTGTTTTTCCAGCCTGAACTTCTCCCTCTTCACATACAAGCTCTTTCCCTTCAAGGCTTGAACCGATGACGATCGGTGTGATGGAATTACGTCCTGTTTCTTTGATAAACTCAAGGTCTGCATCTGCAAGAAGATCTCCTGCTTTTACCTTGTCTCCTTCTTTTACATGGATCTGGAAACATTTTCCATTCAGTGCGACTGTCTCAAGTCCGACATGTATCACAACTTCTACTCCGTTATCGGAAGTAACAGCATAAATGTGACCTGTCTCTGCTACTTTTGATACAGTTCCGTCAACCGGGCTTACAACCTTACCTTCTGTCGGAACGATTGCGATTCCATCTCCAAGAATCTTCTCTATAAAAATAGGATCCGGCACTTCTGTGATTGCTACTGCTGTACCGGTCATAGGTGCTAAAATTGTTTCAAATACATTCTCCTGATTGCTCATATCTAACTCCTCCTTAGACGTCTTTCATCCACTCATTACTTCTATTACCAATTTAAAAATTATAGTCACTGTTTCTGCGAATTTCAATCCCATTTTTTGATTTATTTGTGAATTCTATGTTTTGCATATTTTTCCACGCTAGTATCGTTTCTTCTTATTCATAATGATCAGCAAATCTCTACAAAGGTCTTATAGAAATCATATACCTTACCGTCTTCCTGTGCGCAGAGTAGAAAGCGACTGATCACATCCCCTGTTTTATGATATTGCTGTAGATATTCTATATGTTTCTGCAAGTCATTTGGATAATTCTCGGCAACTTCTTCTTTCATAAGAAATGTCATATATCTGCCGCCATGCTTACGCCAGATAATATGTGACTCGTCAAACACATTGCTCGCGTCCGGCAAGACAGTCAGACCACGTTGTTCCTGCTGCAGCGTGTCCGTATGCTGTACGCGGGAATAAAGATACGGATCTTCAATATATTGAAGTAACTTCTCCTGCTCAATCAACTCAAAAGAGACAATGCACTCCGTATCGATCTCTGTTTCCTGATAAGGCGTCTGTCTCAATTTCTCCAACGTCTTCACCGCCTCAATATGCCTTTGCAGTTTTTTCATTCGAAGTCTTAGCAGTTCCTGTTCCTGTTCAAGCTCCGATAACTTCTGTTCAAACAGATTTGCCTGTTGTTTCGGTGTATTGGATTTCATCTCTCGGATCTGCTTTAACTGAAATCCGAGATTTTTATAAAAGATCACATCAGAAATTGTCATCAGATCTTCTACCGCATACTCCCGATAATGACTTGTCTCCCCTTTGTTCGGCGATAGAACCTGCATCTCTTCCCAATAGCGTAATGTAGATGCGGGAATATCAAAGAAATGGGATATCTCTCCTATTTGAAATTCCAAAGCTATATTTTCCACCTCCTCTCCCTAGATCATTAGATCCTCTTTTTCTCTTCATCGTTCATGAAAATACCAACATCTTGCTACTGATATTTTAGCAATCTTTTTATTGACCTTCAAGTACCTTTAAGGTTTATCCTATACTAAGATATTTTTTTAACAAGGAGGCTTCCTTATGGAAAAAACTCTTATATTTCGTTCGGTAGATGAGATTCGATTAAAGAAATTATTACGCTTTATCATTCCAACTTATCTCACCTCATTATTTACTACTGTTTATACAATCGTTGATGGAATCTTTGTTTCTGCTTATGTTGGAACAAATGCGCTCGCTACGATCAACGTTGTCTATCCGCTTGTAAATATTCTGTACGGTATCGCACTTGCCTTTGCGACAGGCGGAAGTGCGCTTGCTGCTCTTCATATCGGTGGAAAGAAAAATGACGAAGCCAGCCGGACTTTCTCGGTAAGCATGGCTGCTGCCATTGTCATTGGCGCTCTTGTCTCTGCGCTTATTCTTTTCCGGTTGCCGCTCATCCTGCAGATGCTTGGTGCAACCTCACTGTTGATGGAAGATTGTAAAGCTTATATCTACTGGTGGCTGTTCGGTGCTCCGATCGTGGTCGGCAAAGAGATGTTCACTTATTTCATCCGTGTTGACGGTTCTCCGACGTACAGTTTTCTGACAGCACTTTCCGGAGGGATTTTTAATATTGTTTTCGATTACATTTTTATCGGACAGCTCCATATGGGAATTACAGGTGCCGCACTTGCAACTTTCCTCGGCCTGCTGCTTTCTTTTATAATGGGAGTGGTTTACTTTGTAACACATCCGAACTTCCTTCATTTTACATTCCACGGATTATCTATAAAGGAAGCATTTCATAGCATGGTCAACGGAACTTCTGAATTCGTAAACCAGCTTGCGATTGCGATCACAACCGTTGTCTTTAACCGAAGTGCCCTACTTTTCGCCGGAGAAGACGGCGTTGCTGCTGTTTCAATCATCATGTATTTACAGTTCTTATGTATCGGAATTTATTTTGGATTTTCTATGGGACTATCAACGCCACTAGGATATGCTTACGGAGACAGAAATTTCTCTGTCTGTCATGTTTTAGAAAAGTACGCTTATCGCTTCTTTGCGATTGCACCGATCATTCTCTACGGATGCACTTATCTGCTGGCACCAATTGGGGTACGTTTCTTTGCATCTCCCGGCAGCACAGTCTTTGACATGGCAGTTTCCGGAATGCGCTTATATGGACTCGGATTCTTATTTTCAGGAATCAATATCTTCGCAGCAATCCGTATGATGACATATGGCAAAGGATATATCTCAGGTATGATTACTTTCCTTCGTTCCTTTGCTCTGCTGCTTCTTTTCCTGACAGTTCTTCCGAGGTTCTTGGAATTAAATGGAATCTGGCTGGCAGTACCGGCAGCTGAGATATTGACACTGATTGTTGCACTTTGGACGTTGAGAAAAAAGACGGTAGCTTAACAGTAACTACTTAAAGAGGACTAAGAGACGGAGGTTTCTGACATTTTGTAATCAGAAACCTCCGTCTCTTTTTCATAAAATCTTATCTTTTAGAATCCTACTCGACTGTCTCCCAGTTCATTCTTCCATATCTAAGTGTCATCTCCTGGATTTCCTTCTGCAATTTCAATGATAACTGTCTCGTATTCACTCTCCATTTCCAGTTCTTTCCCACCGTAGACGGAGTATTTATACGACAATTATTTCCAAGTCCTAAATAGTCCTGCATCGGAATAACACACAGCTTTGCACTGCTTCGCATAATCAGGCTAATCAGAGATTTATACAGTTCCCTTTCCGGTGTGTACTGGTCACACATGTAATCTCTCGCCAGTTTCTGCTCCTCTTTTGTGATACTGCTCCACCATCCAACGATTGTCTCGTTGTCATGAGTTCCTGTATAAGCCACACTATTCACCGGGTAGTTATGTGGAAGATAATCATTCGCACAACCTGAGTCACGGGAATCAAATGCAAATTCCAGAACCTTCATTCCCGGAAAACCACTCTCGCGGACCAGCTCACGAACAGAATCTGTCACATAACCAAGATCTTCGGCAATAACCTGCTTCCATCCAAGTGCCTGTTCCACTTTGCGGAACAGATCGATTCCAGGACCTTTCTCCCAATGTCCTCCGATCGCATTCTCTGCCCCATACGGAATTGAAAAGTATTCATCAAATCCACGGAAATGATCGATTCTGACAACATCATACATCTGGAATACATAATGCAGTCTTGAAATCCACCATGAATATCCTGTCTCTCTATGATAGTCCCAACGGTACAGCGGATTTCCCCACAGCTGTCCTGTCGCAGAGAATCCATCCGGCGGGCATCCGGCTACAGCTGTCGGAACATTTTCCTCATCTAACTGAAACAGTTCCGGATGCGCCCAGGTATCCGCACTGTCCATTGCAACATAGATCGGGATATCTCCAATGATCTTGATTCCATTTTCATTTGCATATGCCTTTAATTTCATCCATTGCTCGTGGAATTTAAACTGCATGTACTGCTGGAATTCAATATCATAATACAGTTCCTCTCTGTAATAATCCATTGCCCATTTCCAACGGAGACGGATATCTTCTGCCCATTTTGTCCACTCTACATTGTCAAATCTTCCTTTCACAGCCATGAACAGTGCATAATCTGACAGCCACCAGCTATTCTCATTCACGAATTTCTGATACTCCGGATTCTCACTGATCTTACTTCTCTCATAAGCTTTGCGAAGTAATGGATAACGTCCATTATAAATCTTCTCGTAATCAATGGAACCCTTTGCTTTTCCCCAGTTTACTTTCTCACATTCTGCACGTGTCAGAACACCTTCCTCGATCAGTTCATCAAGACTGATAAAGTACGGATTTCCTGCAAATGTAGAAAAGGACTGATATGGAGAATCTCCATAACTGGTCGGTCCAAGCGGGAGAATCTGCCAATAACTCTGTCCTGCTTCTTTGAGCCAATCTACAAATTCATATGCGCTTTTTGAAAAACAACCGATTCCATACTCGGACGGTAAACTACTGATCGGCATTAAAATACCTGCTGCTCTTTCGCTCATTTTATCTTCCTCCTCTTAATCTTCTACCTCGATCATTACTCCATAATGATCGGATACTACCGGGTAATTCTTACCATTACATACCACTTTCGATGACTTTACTTTTTTCTGCGTATTACAGAAAATGTAATCCAGACGTTTGGCATCTTTCACTGCTCCACCGCCTTCTCCATCGCGCCATCCATCGATTTCTTCTTCCACTGTAACACCGGAATCTTTCTGTTCTGCCAGACAGTAACTGTCCTTCCATCCGCTTTCGCAGATCAGTTCATACCCTTCCTGTTTTACATTATCGAGACTGTTGAAATCTCCCATCAACCAGATGGTTCGATCTTTCTTTTCCAGACTTTTCGTCAGCTCTTCTATTTTCTCCCACTGTTTCTTCAGCGGTTCTTCCTCATCATTCCACCACCCCATATGTACAGTAAAGAAAATGTCGTCGCTTCCTTCTGTCTGCATTCCTAAAATCTTTCTTGTCTTCCAGTTATCATAATCATCTGTCTGGCTGATCAGGAACTGCTTTACTCTCATAATCGGTTTCTTTGACAAAAGAGCCATTCCTTCATCATACTTCCCATATCCGATTTTTGCAGACAACCAAGTCCAATAATAATATACATCTTTTTCTCTGAGTGCTTCAACAACTTCTTTTGCGTGATTGTCTTCTCTTACAGGAAGCCCGAAATCCATACACCTCTTATATCCGGCAAGCATTACATCCGGAATGATTCCGGCACTTGCAGTCTGATTCACCTCCTGAAGAGCAACTACATCCGGCTGCTCAGCTATTAACGTCTCTATAAACTTTTCTTTTTTTTCTTCGTAAGATGATTCTACAAGACTATGCGTGTTTAATGTCATTAACTTCATTTCTTCTCACTCCTGTAAAAGCACCGGAGAAGTTTCTACATACCCTTCTCCGGTCTATTGTCTGTTATGAACTAAAATCCCCCCACTTATGATACCTAAGGATTGTTTCGTGCAATGCACTCTCACAATTCTGGTATCATAAGATGTCATTAATATCTGATTTTAATACATCTGCTTTTGGCCCATAGACAGCCTGGATTCCATTATCTTTCTTAATCAGTCCAAGTGCTCCCTCTGACTTCCATGCGGCAAGCTCTGCTACTTTATCCAAATCCTTTTGTTGCATTGTTCCATGCAACCGTTTGCATTAATTATATGTACGTTTTGTACGAAATGCAATTCTATTTATAGATCTATTTTCTATTTCTGCCTTTTGCACAATTTATATGCTCTGTTTTTGTACATTCTCACAACAGTTTCTATGCAAAAAACTATGCAACAGATTTGACATCATTGTGTTCTTTCACTAAAATAATAGGTAACGAATTTTTTGTGAAAATGTAACTGTTCAGAGCCAAGCAAAATTTCAAAAAACAGGTATAAAATGCTTGCATTTTTAAGACTGTTTTTGAAATTTTATTTGGCGGATACGCCACACCGACGAAATGCGTAGCATTTTGGAGGTTGCTCTGAACAGTTATGTCAAAAGAAAGGATATAATAAAAAATCTATGATAACTAAAATTGACCGCGAACTCGCAGAACAAATCGTAAATACAATCAAAGATGTCTGTGATCATGACATCAACTTTATTGCTCCATCCGGTATCATTCTCGCCAGCACAGACTCATCCCGTGTCGGAACCTTTCACGAGATTGGACAACAGGTCGCTGCTTCCGGTTCTGTACTGGAAGTAACAGAAGACAACAATTTTTCCGGCACAAAACAGGGAATCAATCTTCCGCTTTATCATAATGAACATCTGCTGGCCGTCATCGGAATCACCGGTATACCTGATAAAGTCCGCAGTTATGCCTATCTCGCAGAACGCATCACCAATCTTCTGATCCGGGAGCAGGAACTAAATCAGTACAGCCGCAGACAGGCCGATAAAAAACATTTTGTCATTCAGTCTTTGATCAGAAATGAAACCGACAATCAGGAATACCTCACCTCCTGTCTACATGAATTTAAGATTGATCTCAACACAAAGAAAAGAATTGTTCTTATTCGCACAAATAAACAAAATCCAATTACAAACCGCTCTATTTTAGAACAGAAAATTCAACAAATGTTTGCACAGGCACATGTCTGTCTTCACACATTTAATTATCCGGGGGATTTTATTGCTTTGATCGAAGAAACTGATTTTGAAAAACAGAATTATATTTTTAAACTCTTTGCAAAAGAACATTTCGATATTTTAGATATTGCAGTTGGAAAACCGACATCACTCTTCCAGCTCCATACCTCCTATCAATCTGCTGAAACTGCTTTGCACAGCCTTATAATTTCATCTGAACACTATGTTATTTTTGATGATTTGACACTTGAACTGATTCTTTCTACGATCACACCGGAAAATCAGAAAGAATTTTTAGCCAAGACAATCGCACCGCTCAATGAACAAGAACTGCACCTGCTGGAAGTTTATTTTTCTGAAGAAATGTCCCTTGCCGCCACAAGCGAACGACTCTTTCTCCATAAAAATACATTGCAGTATAAATTGAATGCGATTCAAAAGAAATGTTCACTGAATCCGAGGAAATTTCAGGATGCGGTACTGCTTTATCTGGCTGGGAAGATTAAATAACCGTACAACTTGATTTTAGCTGGGGTAAAAATATACCCATGCATGATCTTGAAGTGAACCATAAGTAAAACTAAATTAAAATCACTTTGTTCATCTCATCTTCCTCCTTTTTTGTTCTGATCTACTTGTTCCATATGAATCAGGCCTGAATTCAATTGAGAGCACAAAAACAATTTATCGCCATTGCATCAGACTTTCTTTTTTATGCCCTCATATAACAAAACGCTCAGAGGGTAAAATACAGTGGGCAAATACAAAAAAAGCTATAAGACTCCATTTTTGAAATCTTATAGCTTTGCTATACATGATATTAAGTTGTATTTCTAATCATCAATTATTTCCCAGTGTCCATTGGAACCACGACCAATAAATCGGACAATACCTATATCTTTGATGTGACGTTTCACAGTCTTGGAACTTATCCCTAACGTCATTGCCATTTTTTCTGTACTGATTTTATTATCCTTTTTTATCATATTCAATATTTGAATTTCCAATGGATTGCTCTCTTTTTTCTGAGGGACATCCTGAGGGACATCCTGAGGGACATCCTGAGGGACATTGTAATTCAAATTTGGCATCACAACTGTAAACTGGTACCGATCTGACCTAAAAGATGGCTTTTTACTTTCATCATAGTTGATCTGAAATTCATAGCCGCCGATGATTTTTCCGAATCCACTACCTTTACGTTCCATATATCCCAGCCGATTAAATATATCTGCCAAAACCGGGTTTCTTCTCGTTGACGGAACTGTAAGCGGATCTCTGTCCTGAATAATGGAACCGTCCGGCATGCCTCCTGGCGAATAAATTTCCATACGATCATCGTAAATATCAATATGCACTTCACTGCCATTCACAAGATAATCTCTATGTGCCAATGCATTAACCAATGCTTCATGATAACTACGTTCTACATATTCCGGCATTTCTTCTCTAGAATTAGCAGTCTTTCTCCACATTAATTTCGCATTTCTCTTAATAAAAGCTTCTCCATTATCAATTAATGACAATACACTTCCAGAATATTCTGCATCGTCAAATGCATCTATTGTACCACCGCTTTTATTTAATCCATTCCACCTGGTACAAAATAATCTTGACCATCGAATAGGGCTTTCATCTGCAACCAAGGCACCTGCATTTGTCAAATATCCTTGCTCATTCGCCAACCCAAATGATATAAGATCTTTCTCATCAAAACTATTTCCTGTCCATTTTTTATATCTTTCCCGGAGTTTGGAAAAAGCAAAATCTTCCACCTTATACGTAGAAATCTGTGAATCATAAGATGTATTTCTACCGCGCAACACCAGTCTTTTCAATTCCGTTGATGTCGCCTTCACACTCTCGTTTCCAACACGAACATATGCTTCCAGCACACCATCACCCGAATAATAGTACGGTGTCTCTTCACCTTTGAAAATATCCAGTATAATTAATACTTTTCCATCTTCGACCTGTTCAAATCGAAGACGAAATTCTGGAATTGGATCCATCCTTGTCTTAATGATTTCACTTATTTTCTCAGCATCACTATTCGGATTCTCAAGTCCTACAATTTCATCATTATCGGCTATTCCAAAGATTAATGCTCCACCAAGTGTATTTGCAAAAGCACTTACGCTCTTACACCAACTCTTTGGTTTCTTCGCTTCCAAAGATAGCTTTTTGTCATATTCAGTTGCTTCACCGATTAATTGTTTTATATCCAAACTTTTCACCAACTTTCTGCACTCAAAGTGTTATTTCTTGCTTTCCATTCGTTCTCTAAGATCTGTTAGTTTTTCCCCCTGATAGGTAAAATAATGGTTTTTGTTTTCGGATAGGAGAAATAGCATATATCAGGGACATTTTGAGTAGTTAAAGGAGAGTCTATTTTTAGAGGATTCTCTCCATTGGAGTATTCTGCATTATATTCTTTTAGTGACAAAAAATTATTATCTGTTGGTTGTGCAGAGTATGTTTTGTTATAACTTGGAATTGATAGGTAATCTTGAGAATTTGTTTTTAGAGGATTTTCTCCATTGGAGTATTCTATATTATATTCTTTTAGTGACAAAAAATTATTATCTGTTGATTGTGTAGAGTATGTTTTGTTATAACTTGGAATTGATAGGTAATCTTGAGAGTCTGTTTCGTGTACATATGTTGTCATGGCAGATGATAAAAGTAATAAAACTGCGGAAAATAAACATATAACCTTCTTCATATAATTTCCCCTTTCAATAAAAAATTTGATTTGATTTTTTATAACTTCCAGTGGAATTACCTCTCTTTTAACAATAAAATATTGATTTGCACAATTAAAAACTGTTTATATATATAATAATAGTAGTATTTTCTGTAAATTGTCAATGGGATTTAATACATTGAATCTATCAAAAATAATATAGCAAGGGGAGAAAGAATCCCTCCATTAAATCTTTATTCCTCCTGTTTTACTTTCTGCCAACATGTGCTATAATCGTAAAAGTATAGTTGGATTAAATTTTTAAGGAGTATAAAATTATGAAAATCATTGTATTAGCAGGAGGCTTAAGCACAGAACGTGACGTATCACTTTCTTCTGCTGCCGGAATCTGTCGTACATTAGTTGAAAAAGGACATGATGCATTTCTTCTAGATGTATTCATGGGATTAGAGAATGCGCCGGAGAATCTGGAGGATGTCTTCACTCTTCCGGATCACGGACTTGAGATTGTGAAGAATATCAGCACGGAGGAACCGGATCTTGAAGCTGTTAAGGCTTCCCGTCCGGATCAGTCCGATTGTTTCTTCGGACCGAATGTAATCGAACTTTGCCGTCTGGCTGACATTACTTTCCTCGGTCTTCACGGTGGAGAAGGAGAGAACGGAAAGCTTCAGGCATCTTTCGATCTGCTTGGTATTAAATATACAGGACCTGACTCTCTTGGATGTGCGGTTGCAATGCACAAAGGTGTTGCAAAGCAGATCTTCCTTGAATCTGGCGTAGACACTCCGGGAGGTGGAACGATTTATAAGAACTCTGAAGATCAGTCTTACCAGTCACTTGGTCTGACACTTCCTGTTGTTGTAAAACCATGCTCCGGTGGTTCCAGTATCGGAGTTTATATTGTAAATACCGATGAAGAATATGCAGAGGCTCTGAAGAAGTCCTTCCGCTACGAAGATGAACTTGTTGTTGAGCCATACATTAAGGGGCGTGAGTTTGCATGCGGTATCATTGACGGAACAGCACTTCCTCCGATCGAGATCATCCCGAAGACAGGATTCTTTGATTATGCGAATAAATATCAGGACGGAGCTACTTCTGAAGTATGCCCGGCTGATATTCCGGAAGAAGTTGCAGAACGCATGAAGGAACTCACTGTAAAAGCATTTAATGCTCTGAAGCTCAATGTTTACAGCCGTGCAGACTTCCTGCTTGATGCAGATGGTAATCTGTTCTGCCTGGAAATGAATACCCTTCCTGGAATGACTTCCGCAAGCCTTCTCCCGAAGGAAGCCAAGGTTTATGGAATCGAATACGGCGATCTTTGTGAACTGATCATTAAGAAGTCCATGGAGGCAAGATATTAATGAAACATATGACATTATCTGAAATCACAGATGCCTGCTGCGGAATTTATTGCGGTGATCCTGCATTCTTAGACTGTGAGGTCTCAAGTGTTGCGATCGACAGCCGTAAAGTAGTAAAAGATACTCTTTTCGTTGCGATCAAAGGTTCCCGTGTTGACGGACACAGTTTTATTCCGCAGGTCATGGAAGCAGGTGCACTCTGTTCCCTCTCTGAGCAGGATCTTGGTGACGTTGATTATCCTTATATCCGCGTTTCATCCTGCACAGAAGCATTGAAAGACTTAGCTGAACACTATCGCCGTTCCCTCGATATCAAAGTTGTAGGTATCACCGGAAGTGTTGGAAAGACAAGCACAAAAGAAATGATCGCATCTGTACTTTCCGAGAAATATAATGTACTGAAAACAAAAGGAAACTTCAACAATGAGATCGGACTTCCTCTGACCGTATTCAATATCCGTGAGGAACATGAAGTTGCAGTTCTTGAGATGGGAATCAGCCATTTTGGAGATATGAAACCGCTGGCTAAGATTGCCCGTCCGGATGTATGTGTGATCACTAATATCGGATATGCACATCTTGAAAATCTTGGAACAAGAGACGGAATCCTAAAGGAAAAGAGTTCCATGACAGACTACATGAATCCGAAAGGTTCTGTTATCTTCAACGGGGATGATGATAAGCTGAAAAGCTACACTTCCCGTGATGGAAGAACTCCTGTTTACTTCGGTCTTACCTCTTCCTGCCCGTTCCATGTGGAAAATATTGAACGTAAAGGATTAAAAGGAACATACGCTGAGTTTGTTACTCCAACATCCCGTTTCCATGCACATATCTCAATCCCGGGAGATCATATGATCTATAACGCTTTAGCCGGAGTTGCTGTCGGATATGCGCTTGGCATGAATAATGAAGAGATTGCCCGCGGAATTGAAAAGCTTGTTCCGATTGCCGGACGTAACAACCTGATTGAAGCAAAGCATTACACGATCATTGATGACTGCTACAATGCCAATCCGGCATCTATGAAGTCCTCTCTTGACGTACTTGCATATGCAGACACAAGAAAGGTCGCTATCCTTGGCGATATGGGCGAACTTGGTGCCGATGAGCTTGCGATGCACCGCGAAGTCGGAGCATATGCAGCATTTAAAAACACTGATGTTTTGGTCTGCATCGGAGCACTTTCCAAAGATATGGCAGAAGCTGCAAAGGAAACTGTTCTTGCAACAGAGAAGAACATGAAAGTTTTCCATTTTGACACAAAAGAAGACTTTTACCAAAACATGGGACAGATTCTCAAAGAAAATGATACGATTCTGGTCAAAGCTTCCCACTTTATGGAATTCCCTGAGATTGTGAAGAAACTGTCAGAAGAAGCATAAGCTGAAACCATACTGAAAATATAAGTCTGTCTTAAAAAAGAGTTGAAACTTCTGTCCGGACCATTCTACTGTCCCGGACAAGCAAGGTTCAACTCTTTTTTTCTCACGCTTGTTCTATCTTCTATTCCGTTTTCTTACTCTATCCCGAGTGCTTTTCCTACCATCTGGAACTCTCCTTCATAAATGCAGTTCGGCAGGGTACCATCCACAATACCCTTCCTGCATTCTTCGAAATCCATCCAGATCACTTCTTCCACTTCAGATTCCTGTAATTTCAAATTTTTAATGTCCACTAGTTCTCTATAAAGGTATACGGTACTGCGTTCATTGTCACGGAATGGTTTTCCATGAAATTCAGCTTCAAACTGTCCTCTGTGTGTTCCGATAAACTGAAGCTGATCTTCTCTTGCATGAATTCCAAGTTCTTCTTTCATCTCACGCAATGCACTTTCCATCAGTTCATCCCCGGCACTGACATGCCCTGCGGAAGAAATGTCATACGCTCCCGGGTTCGAATCTTTACATTCACTTCGTTTCTGAAGGAGTACATCATAACCACTCTCCTGATTCGGACGTACAATCCAGATGTGTACCGTTGCATGCAATGTGCCATCTCTATGTGCAACACCGCGTTCTTTCACCTGTCCGGTTTTATTTCCATCTTCATCAATCACATCAAAAAGTTCCATCGGCTTTCCGTTGAGTGCCACATACTCAAGCACATCAGATTTATTATACACAAGCTTTAAAGAGAAAAATTCCTCTTCTTCGTCCATCAGACGGAAGAAAATCTTGTCTCCCTCCCATAGATTCAGGTCTTTTATCTTTTCTTTCTCCACCCATTCAAGAATCCCCTCGTCACATTCGATCGGATCACCTGTAAATCCGTCTGCTGTATACAGTGACATATATTCCACTACATCTTCTCCATATACAAATGTCACGATTCCTCTGTATTTCCAGGAAGTCAATGTATAACCGGTCTCCTCCTTCACTTCACGCAGAAGGCATTCCTCCGGACTCTCTGCATATTCAAAATGTCCGCCGACGCCGATCCATTTATCTTTATTCACATCATTTTTCTTCACTACTCTGTGAAGCATCAGATATTTTCCATCTTTTTCAATATAACATAATGTGCTTTGTCTGTTCATCGTACCCCTCTTTTCTTTTCACTATCTCTATGTCTGATGCAGGTACACAATCGCTTAACCTGCAGCTTTTATCCGCTTGAACCCAACAACTATGAGAAACACGCTCTGCGAGTTTCTCAAGTTATCGCGGCAGTCGCCAAGGTCTCGTGCAAGCACGGACTTTGGCTCGTTGCTCGCGTAAATTATAGTATGTTACTGTTCACACAGTGTGCGACCAGTAACTACAGTATAACATATTTCTTTATGAGCTGAACCTTAACTTGTAAACTGTACGCAACTAAATTATAATGATATTGGGGATAAAAGCCCCAACTATGTTATCTATGGGAACGATGCGTTGCTGATTCACGCATGTGAACCGCAGCAACAATTCAATGGGGGATATTATTTATGTGGTCAAGAAAAGAGCTCAAGAAAAAGGCGCGTATTTTAATAAAATCAAACTATTGGCGAAGTGTATCTGTCTGCTTTCTGATTGCAATGCTCACAGCTTCGTATCCGATTTCCCGCTCTTTATTTTTGAACTATTTTCCTGATAAGATTCAGACGAAAGCAGAGCTTATTTTACCTGCTTTTATTTCTGCTGAAAGCCTCAGCAGTGCATTTTTGGATTTTATTCCTGATAATTTCGTAGTTGCATCCTTTTTACATACGATTCAGAATTCCCTGAAGCGTCCGGACTTTATTGTCACTTCGTTTCTTACACTTGGGGTCATTCTTTCACTTTTATATAAGTTTTTTATCAGCAATCTTTTGATTATCGGTGAGAAACGTTTTTTTGTTGAATCTTATAACTATGAAGATACGAATATTTCTAAAATATTCTTTTTATATAAGTTGCGTTACCTGGCAAATCCTTCCTGGGTGATGTTCTGCTACACGCTTTTTCAGAAACTTTGGGATTTAACAATTATCGGTGGAATTATTAAGCATTATGAATATAGCATGATTCCATATATCCTCGCAGAGAATCCAAAAATCAGTCAAAAGAATGCCTTTTTTCTCTCTAAACAGCTTACAAAAGGAAATAAATGGAAGCTCTTTTTGTTAGATTGTTCTTTCCTCGGCTGGGAGCTTTTATCTCTTTTTACACTTGGAATTCTGGACATCCTTTATGTCCGCCCGTACAAAATGAACTGTAAAGCATCCTTATATCTGTTTTTACGAAGAAACTATGTGCTTTCAAGAGCTCCTAAATATGAGCAGCTCAATGATTCTTATCTTGAGCATGTTCCTTCTGAAGATGAACTTCTGATCAGTAAAGCACTTTATGACGATTCTGAAGGTCCTTACACAAAGATCTCTTATTTTGCACCGCATCAGTATCCGGTATTTCTTTTTTCCGTGCAACCACCTATTGCCGCAGTAAAATCACTGGTCAATCCGGCGCAGAATTATGACTTTCTGTCCTGTGTATTTTTATTCCATGCCTTTTCTATTTTCGGATGGCTTTTGGAAATCATTTCCGAACTGCTCAGTTGCGGCACACTGGAAAATGTTACTCTTAAGACACTCCCATGGCTCCCGTTGTACGGAATCTGTGGGCTGCTCATACTGTTGCTGTTAAAGAAATATATCAAGAAACCGGCTACTATGTTTATTATCAACTTTATTGTGTATACAGTTCTTGATTATCTCATCCAGCTGTTTCTTGATTTTGGCTTTGGAATTGAGCTTCCGAAATATCATTCTTATCTTGCTTTCATGAATGGAGAAGCATATCTTGGTGATGGGGCAGTATTTGCACTTCTTGGCTGTGCATTTTTCTATTACTTTGCTCCGCGCTGGAACAGTCTCTTCATGAAATTAAAGAAATGGATGAGAATTTTGATCTGTATCCTTCTGACAACAGTTTTTATATTTGATCTGCTGTCCGGCATAATCCAATATTGATTTTACTGATGAAAAATAGTAAAATCTTAATTATCAGTAAGGTTGGTTTTACTGTTGTGATTTTTTCTAATACAGTATGAACCTGTTCCCCCTGACAAACTATTACAGCTTAGAAGAAAGGGAAATATTATGAAAAAAAGAGTCGTTGTTGCACTGGGACACCGTGCACTTGGAACTACACTTCCAGAACAGAAAGTAGCCGTTAAAAGCACTGCCAAATGTATCGCTGATCTGATCGAAGCAGGCTATCAGGTTGCTATCACACACAGTAATGCTCCGCAGGTTGGTATGATCCACACTGCAATGAATGAATTTGCAAAGAACCATCCGGACTATACAACATCCCCAATGTCTGTATGTACTGCCATGAGCCAGGGATATATCGGATATGACCTTCAGAACGGAATCCGCGAAGAACTTCTCAACCGTGGTATCTACCGTACAGTCAGCACAGTCCTTACTCAGGTGATCGTAGATCCTTATGATGATGCTTTCTACACACCAACAAAAGTTCTTGGTCGTTACATGAACGCTGAGGAAGCAAATGAAGAACGCAAGAAAGGTAACTTCGTAGTGGAAGAACCAGGTAAAGGTTTCCGCCGTGCTGTCTCTGCTCCGAATCCGGTCAAGATTGTTGAACTCGACGCAGTGAAAGCTCTTCTTGATGCAGATCAGATTGTTATCGCAGCAGGTGGCGGCGGTATTCCGGTACTTGAGCAGGATAATCATTTACGTGGCGCAAGTGCTGTTATCGAGAAAGACCTCGCAGCCGGAAAGCTTGCAGAAGGAATTAATGCTGATCTTCTCATCATTCTTACAAATGTTGAGAAAGTATGTATCAACCTTGGCAAACCGAATGAGGAACCTCTGGATACAATTACTGTTGATCAGGCAAAAACTTACATGGAAGAGGGACATTTTGGAATTTACAACATGCTTCCAAAATTCCGTGCAGCAGTTGAATTCGTAGAAGGACACGAAGGCCGCAAAGCTTACATTACTTCCTTTGATAAAGTTGCTGATGCTTTGAATGGTAAGACCGGAACAGTAATCGAATAGATCGACAGATTGAACTTATTAGAAACATAACCTGGAACAGGCCGTGATTTCACATTTTAATTTTGTGAAATCACGGCCTGTTTTTTACTTTCCATCACAGATTTCTTTCATCCTGTTTTTTTGTGGAATAAGATACTTTTAATTTCAAAATATCTCTTGATTTTTCATAAATATGTGCTATAGTATATACATATTCGAGATGTAGTATTAAAAACTATGTGTTATTATATAGACGAATTGGAGGTATATATTATGGAAAAAAGACTTTATATCAAAGAACCTGGAAGCGCAATTACACATTTTATTGGAATGATCATGGCAATTATTGCTGCAATACCACTTCTATACAGAGCAGCTCGTGAACCGAGCAAACTTTATATTGTATCGCTTACAATTTACGCAGCCAGCCTTATCTTGCTTTATGCGGCAAGTACAACATATCATACATTTGATATTTCAGAAAAAGTAAACACTGTTCTGAAAAAGATCGATCACATGATGATCTCCGTTCTGATTGCCGGAAGCTACACACCTGTCTGCCTGTTAGTAATCGGCGGACGCAAAGGTATCACACTGCTATGTATTGTATGGGCATTCGCGATTGTCGGCATCCTTATCAAAGCCTTCTGGGTATTCTGTCCGAAATGGGTATCTTCCGTTTTATACATTGGCATGGGATGGACTTGCGTGCTTGCATTTTCTACAATCCTTGATAATCTGTCAGCTGCTGCTTTCGGATGGCTTTTAGCCGGTGGTATCATCTATACAGTTGGCGGTGTCATCTACGCACTGAAGCTCCCGATTTTCAACAGCAAGCATAAGAATTTCGGAAGCCATGAAATCTTTCATCTGTTCGTAATGGGCGGAAGCATCTGTCACTTTATAGTAATGTATACATTCCTTCTACCATAAATATAATTTATTGAAACGAAAAGAAGAAGGCTATCAACTACGATTTATACTGTTATCGTAGTTGATAGCCTTCCTTTTTCATTTCGTTACTATTTACATTTCATGCGACCTGCAACGTATTTCACTATCTCGCATCATACCTTATCCTACATTGAAAACTGGCTCTCATACAGATGATGATAGAAACCTTCCTTCTTCATCAGTACTTCATGATTTCCCTGTTCAATGATTTTTCCATCTTTCATTACGAGAATCACATCAGCCTCACGGATGGTTGACAGACGGTGTGCAACAATGAAAGTTGTTCTTCCTTCCATCAGTTTTGCAAATGCCTGCTGAATCTTGATCTCCGTTCTTGTGTCGATGGATGATGTTGCTTCATCCAGAATCAACATCGGTGGTCTGCATAACATAACTCTTGCAATACAAAGCAGCTGCTTCTGTCCCTGTGAAAGCCCGCCACCATCTTCTGTGATCCATGTATCATATCCTTTTGGCAGACGACGGATATAATTATGGATATGAGAAGCTTTCGCTGCCTCGACAATCTCTTCTTCCGTTGCATCCGGTCTTCCCATAGCAATATTTTCACGGATTGTACCCGTTTTTAACCAGGTCTCCTGAAGAACCATTCCGTACCCTGCACGCAGACTTTTTCTTGTCATTTCGCGAATATCTATATCTTCTACTTTAATACTTCCTGCATTCACATCATAGAAACGCATCAGCAGATTGATCAAGGTTGTCTTTCCACATCCGGTCGGTCCGACAATCGCAATACGCTGTCCTGGCTTAACTTCCAGATTAAAATCTTCAATCAGATGCTGACCTGGCAGATAAGAGAATGAAACATCCTCTACTTTCACATTTCCATCAATATCCGTCAGATGAACTGCATGTTCCGGTTCCGGTATCTGCGGTTCTTCATCAATCAATGTAAATACTCTCTGCGCACATGCAATCGCATTCTGAAATTCTGTCACAACTCCGGAAATCTCATTAAATGGCTTTGTGTACTGATTTGCATAGCTCAAGAAACTGGACAATTGTCCTACGCTCATTGCACTGCGTACAACTGCAAATGCTCCGGTAATTCCAACTCCTGTGTAAACCAGACTGTTGACAAATCTTGTCGCCGGGTTCGTGATGGATGAGAAAAATGTTGCCCGCAAGGATGCCTCCTGCAATCTTTTATTCACTTCGTCGAAACGCTCTGTTACATCTTCTCCGCGCCCAAATGCCTGAACCACTTTCTGGTTTCCGATCATTTCATCAATCAATCCTGTCTGCTCTCCACGTATTTCAGATTGCAGGCGGAACATACGAAATGTTCTCTTTGCAATAAAATTTGCTACAAAGAATGATACCGGTGTGATAAGAACCACAACAAATGTAATCGATACATTTACGGATAACATAAAACAAAATGTTCCGATAATCGTTGCAATACCGGTAAAAAGCTGTGTAAATCCCATCAGTAGTCCATCTGAAAACTGGTCAACATCCGCAATTACACGGCTTACAACTTCACCATACGGATGTCCATCAATATATTTCAACGGTAGCTGCTCTATTTTATCAAATGCTTCATTTCTGATATCCTGAACCATCTGATAGGTCATCTTGTTATTACACACATTCATCAGCCACTGTGCCAATGCCGTGATCAGTGTGCACACACCAATCTGAATCATCACCTGAATTACTCCCGGAAAATTCACTTTGCCTTTTCCGATCACATAATCAACTGCATGTCCTGTCAGCTTTGGAATATATAATGTAAGCGCAACGGACACAGTCGCAAGCAGAATTGAAAATACGAGAAAAATTCTGTATCTTCCAAGTCGGCAGATTACTTCTTTCAATGTTGCTGCCTGACTTTTCTGTTTTTTCTCACTATTTGTCTTTCTTTTATCAGCCATTGATTACCGCCTCCTTTGGAAATTGTGAATAATAGATTTCCTGATAGATTGGACAATCCTTCAACAGTTCTTCATGTGTTCCGATTCCTGCCATTGCTCCATCATCCAACACAATGATCTGGTCTGCATGCTGAATAGATGCTGCTCTCTGAGATACGATAAATACGGTCGGCTGGTTTTTCATCTCTTTGATTGACTTGCGAAGTGCCGCATCTGTAGCAAAATCCAACGCTGATGCACTGTCATCAAGAATCAGGATCTCCGGTTTCCGAACCAGTGCACGCGCAATCGTCATTCTCTGTTTCTGACCTCCGGAAAGGTTTCTTCCCCCCTGTTCAATCTGAAATTCTAATCCACCTTGTTTCGTATCAACAAATTCTCTTGCCTGAGAAATGTCCAATGCTTCATACATTTCCTGCTCTGTTGCATCTTCCTTTCCCCAGCGGAGATTGTCCGCAATACTCCCTTTGAAAAGCACTGCTTTCTGAAGAACAACACCGATATGTTCTCTTAGGTTCTCTGTCTGATATTCTTTGATATCACGTCCATTGATCTTCACTGTACCGTCTGTTGCATCATAAAATCTCGGAATCAGATTCACAAGAGACGATTTTCCTGAACCTGTTCCCCCGATGATTCCTATCGTCTGTCCTTTCTTGGCACAGAAATTTATATCAGATAAGGATGTATCTGAAGTTCCTTTATAGGTCAAAGATACGTGAGAGAATTCTACGACCGGAATTTTATTTTTCAAATCCCAATCTGTTTCGGAAAAATTGCTCTTCCATCTTACATCTCCCTCATTCATATCTGGTTTCACAGCAAGCACACTCTCCACACGGTTCATACATGCTGCTGCCTTCGTCACGGAAATGATCAAGTTCGCTAACTTCACAAGTTCAACAAGAATCTGTGACATATAATTAATAAGTGCCACAACCTGTCCCTGGGTCAGATCTCCGATATCAACACGGACTGCACCGACATAGATCAATGCTATGATTGCTCCGTTTACAATAATATATGTCAGCGGATTCATCATTCCGGAAATGCGTCCCACATATTTCTGTGCATCTGTAAGAATTTGATTCGCATTTTCAAACCGCTTCGTCTCATCCTCTTCTTTATTGAATGCACGAATAACTCTTGCTCCTGTCAGATTTTCCCTCGTTGCAAGAAGTACCTGATCAAGATCTGCCTGCACTTTCTTATACATCGGCATCGTCACAAGCATGATTCCAAACACAATAAGTGAAAGAAGCGGAATCGTCACAACAAATACAAGTGCTGCTTTCACATCTACTGTAAATGCCATGATCATTGCACCAAATACAATGAACGGCGAACGCAGAAACAATCGTAAAACAAGATTCACACCTGACTGGATCTGATTGATATCACTTGTCATTCGTGTGATCAATGTAGATGTTCCTAATTGGTCCATTTCCGTAAATGTAAATTTCTGGATATGTTCAAATAATCCATGTCTTATTCCCGTTCCGACTCCTGTTGCTGCCTTCGCTGCAAAATACTGTGCTGTAATGGAACAGACAAGTCCGATGATTCCCAGCGCGATCAGTACAAAACACATTTTCACAATATATGGCTTATCCTGATTTGCAATTCCCACATCAATAATTGCCGCCATTACCAACGGAACAAACAGCTCAAAAGATGCTTCCAGCATCTTGAACAACGGAGCAAGTATGGATTCTTTTTTATAATCTTTTAGATATGCAAGTAATGTCTTCATAATGTGCTCTTTCCTTTCTCTTATTTTAATTAAAGAGAGCCTGTCAAAATGACAGACTCTCTTATATCATTATTATAGACTATCTATCCAATCCGATTCTCTCTACCTGTCTTCCGATACGCATTGCTTTTGCATATGCCATGAGACGTTCTTCATTCTTCTTATCGTACTTTCTGTAGTTCTCAATAACAAGTTCAAAGATATCTTTATCAATGTCTTCACGGAAACGGATGCAGTCGCACACGCTTCTATCAATTCCATATACATTGTAAGAACCGTACTTTGTATCAAACACATGCTTCTCATCCTCAAAAGCCTGCTCTGAGAAGTAATGTCTGCTGACTTCAAAATTCATCTTCATCTTGTGACGGTCACTTCTTCTTGTTGCAATCGAAAGGATCTCCGGCTCTTTATCAATCAGGCCCATGTAATAACATGCACTGTCTGCGCAGATTACCGCTTTTCTATTTACTCGTGCCACTTCCACTGCCTTATAATCCTCCGGTTTGGAAAACTCCGGACTAATGATCCAATAATGTCCATGTGCTACCTTCTCAAGCTTTCCTTCTGCTGTCAACAGACCGATCTGACGATTTGTAAGTCCTTCCTTCATCAAATCTTCCGTATCAATGTATCCTTTGTATTTGTCTGCAATGTATTTCACTTTATCATAGATAATCTGACGCATAATTCTTTTCCTCGCTTAACTCGTGTATTACTAGAAACTGTAAGAAATGTTTACGGGCTGCTGTGATCAGCAACACCTGTGATTCTTTTAAGTCTCTCGTATTGTATCATCTATCAAAGCGGTTGACAATAGGTAAGACGCTGATTTTTCAGTCCGATACTTCTATCTCTTTTATTAAAAATTCATTCCCACGAAGCAGATAGGTATTTTCACTTCCACAGTACGGACAGATTTTCCCATGTTCTACCGTTGGATATTCTTTCTGGCATTCTTCACAAAATGTTACTGCTTCTATCTGCTCGATTTTCAGTTCGGCTTCTTCCATAAGCGGTTCTTTCTTCTTCGCCCAATTCCAGCAATCCGTCAGATAATCATGTAGTATTCCTGACACTTCCCCAATCTCCAGTGTCACGGCAGAAACCTTCTCCACATGATTTTCCTCCGCAACCTTCTTTACATCTTTTACAACATAAAAGACAACACCTAATTCGTGCATTTTCCTTCCCTCTCAATTTATATTTTTGCAACTATATCCTGAAGTAATCTGATCAGTTCTTTTGCGTTCACAGGTTTAAAGATACACTCATTCATTCCGGCTGACTTACACTGATGTATACTTTCGGTAGACGCCTGTGCTGTCATTGCCAAAATCGGAATCTCGGCTGCATCTTCCCTTTGGTCTGCCATAGAGCGGATCTTTCGTGATGCCTCTTTTCCATCCAACTCCGGCATCATGATATCCATAAGAACAGCATCATATTCTCTTAGCCCCGACTGTTTAAATAGTTCTGCAGCTTCCCGTCCATTCCATGCCTTTGTCACCTGTGCACCAGCTTCTTCCAGATAAAACTCTGCAATCTCCATATTGATCTCATTATCTTCAGCAAGAAGAATATGATATCCTCTGAGCGGTTTATCCTCTTTCAGATCCTGTTTTGTTCTCTGCACACATTCTTCATTCTGGCTTTCCTTTTCCGGCTGAACTACTGGAAAACTCAAATAAAAACGGAACTCCGTTCCAACGCCGGGCGTACTGCTCACCCGAATTGTTCCACCCATCTTTTCGACCAGTCCTTTTACAATTGACATTCCCAGCCCCGTTCCTTTATACTGCGTTCTTGCATCATTTATTTCCTGTGTAAAAGGCTTAAACAATTCTTCTTTTATATATTCTCTGCTCATCCCGACACCTGTATCCGTAATACGAAATTCAAATGCCGCACACATTCCATCAAAAGAAAGTTCTTTTACATAAGTGTCTATCCTTCCTCCACGCTTATTATATTTGATTGCATTACTGAACAGATTCAGCATAATTCTTCTGATCTGCAGCGTATCTCCGCTCAGCATCGTATGATTCACCTTTTCCCGATGGCTCTCATAGCTGATTTCCATTGCCTCTACCTGTGCACTGACCACAACTTCTACCTGATCTATCAACGTATTCAGATCAAACGTATCATTCTGCAATTCTAAATATCCTGACTCTATTTTACTCATATCAAGTACATCATTGACCAGTTCACTCAGATGTTGGACAGACAGATCCATTTTATCAACACACTCTTCTATCTTTTCCTGATCCTTATAGTTCTTACGGATCATCTGAATCATTCCGAGAATGCCATTGATCGGTGTACGGATATCATGACTCATCCGATTCATGAATTCTGTCTTCGCACGGCTCTCGAGATCCGCTTTTTCGTATGCAACCTGCAGACGTTCTCTTTCTCTGTCTTCCTGCTCATGGAACTCTGAAATATCCTTGAACAAAATAATTACACCGATCACCGTACTTGTCTGCTTAGTCTTACTTTCATAAACCATCTCCTGTGACATCAGGACAGTCTCCTGCCACCAGCATCTGCTTCCATTACTTTGCTCTACCTGATATTCCTCTGTCAGTGTTTCCCGGATTTCCGACAGCTGAAGTTTCTCCCAGAGTTCCCTGCGTTTCTCTTCCTCCGCCAGCTCCTGTATAATCTGCTCTACTGCACCAGAATAACTACCATCATCTGCAAGGAAAATAACGTAACCCATCAATATACGCATCCACTTCCCTGATCATTTCATCCTGTGGTCTCTGTGCATTTTCCAGTTTGATGATCTGCTGCGTCTTTCCACGCACAAGTCCGGCATAATTCACTACACGAGCCGTTCCTTGCATATCGCTGACCAATATCATAATTCCAAAGAATAATGCAATCAGGATACAGGTAAGAAGCATCATGAAAATACGCAGAATCCGTGTGATTTTCTTTTCTTTTTCTTTCATATCTTTATAACCTTACTTTTACTTTATTTAAAGATTATAACAGAATCTCCTTTTTTTTCCCATAATAAAATACATCACCAGAGGATTTTTAAAAATGGTGTAATACTTGCTATCTGTTTTGGAAAATGTGATACTATAAATTATAGTCACACTTAATTTTCGTAACAAACGGAGGGACCCTCTATGATAAACCAGACAAACAAATATTGGAAGAATCTCTGAAAAAATTAATGCTTCAAAAACCGCTCGATAAGATAACCATCCGCGATTTAACCGAAGACTGCGGCATCAGCCGTATGGCTTTCTACTATCACTTTAAAGATATTTATGATCTGGTCGAATGGTCCTGCCTGGAAGATGCAACCCGCGCTCTTGCCGGCAAAAAAACTTACGACACCTGGTCTGAAGGACTGGTACAGATTTTTGATGTTGTGTATGAAAATAAGCCATTTATATTAAATGCTTACCGCTGCATCAGCCGGGATCAGATTGAAAGTTTCCTTTTTCATCTGACTTCCGATTTACTGATGAATGTTGTAGAGGAAAAAGCAGAAGGCACCAGTATTTCTGAAGAAGACCGGCGCTTTATTGCCGATTTTTATAAATACAGCTTTGTCGGTCTTATGCTCGACTGGATCAAACAGGGAATGAAAGACGATTATGTCGATCTGGCACATAAGATCAGTATTACCATCCGCGGAAGCCTTACGCATTCTATTGAAAATTTCTCATCACTTTCAGAAAAAGAAAATTCATAACACAAATATACTAAACCTATACTTTACAAAAAGAGGCAAATGATAAGTTTTTTATCACTTGCCTCTTTTTGTAAATTGAAAATCTTTAAAAATGTCCATACTATAACTATAACAACTATACTTTATATCTCGTTATTTAGAGTAATTATGATGAGATAATCTCAAAACGAGACATGAATCCGTTTTTTCAGAAAGGTGGTTTTATTATGTCAAATAAGAAATCTAAACTTGGTGTAATCTCTGCAGTAGCAGCAGGAACAGGAACTGCAATTTATCTCGCACAGAAGGCAAAAAAAGAATCTGGTAATTCAGAATCCGATAATTCTATTTTTAAGAAGAGTACTGTTGCTGATTCTTCCGTTCCAGATAACTATCGTAACACTGAGCGCGGAAAATATGACCGCAACAGCAAAGGCATCTATTATTCCAACGGAAACTACGAAGCATTTGCACATCCGGAGAAACCGGAAGGTGTAGATGAGAAAAATGCTTACATCGTAGGAAGCGGACTTGCCTCTCTGGCAGCGGCATGTTTCCTTGTCCGTGATGCACAGATGCCTGGATGCCAGATCCACATTTTAGAAGCAATGGATATTGCCGGTGGTGCATGTGATGGAATCTATGATACTTCCCGAGGTTACGTAATGCGCGGTGGACGTGAGATGGAAAATCATTTCGAATGTCTGTGGGATCTCTTCCGCAGCATTCCATCCATCGAGACACCTGGTGTTTCTGTACTTGATGAATATTACTGGCTCAATAAGCATGACCCGAACTATTCCCTTTGCCGTGCAACTGTAAATCGTGGCAAAGACGCACATACAGACGGAAAATTCAACCTCAGTCAGAAGGGCTGTATGGAAATCATGAAACTCTTCATGACAAAAGACGAAAATCTCTACGATAAAACCATCGAAGATGTTTTTGACGAAGAAGTATTTGATTCTACTTTCTGGCTCTATTGGAGAACAATGTTTGCATTTGAAAACTGGCACAGTGCTTTGGAAATGAAATTATATTTCCAGAGATTTATCCACCATATTGCCGGACTGCCTGATTTCAGTGCATTGAAATTTACCAAATATAATCAGTATGAATCCCTCATTCTTCCGATGCAGAGATACCTCGAAGATGCCGGTGTGGACTTCCAGTTCAATACAGAAGTCACAAATGTTGTATTCAAATTCGAAGGAGACAAAAAGATTGCATCTGCAATTGAATGTAAAGTAAACGGACAGGAAAGAGGTATCGTCCTGACAGAAAATGACCTCGTATTTGTCACAAACGGAAGCTGTACAGAGGGAACCATTTACGGAGATCAGAACCATGCACCAAACGGGGATGCCGAAGTCCGTACAAGCGGTGTATGGAACCTTTGGAAAAACATTGCCCGTCAGGATCCATCCTTCGGACATCCGGAAAAATTCTGTTCCGACATTTCCAAGACAAACTGGGAATCTGCAACAGTTACAACTCTGGATGACAAGATCATTCCTTATATCACAGACATTTGCAAACGTGACCCTCGCACCGGAAATGTTGTAACCGGCGGTATCGTCAGCTGCCAGGATTCCAGCTGGCTGTTAAGCTGGACGATCAATCGTCAGGGACAGTTCAAAGACCAGGATAAAGATAAGGTATGTGTCTGGGTTTATGGATTATTTACTGATGTGCCTGGTGACTATATCAAGAAGCCTATGAAAGACTGTACCGGAAAAGAAATCACAGCAGAATGGCTCTATCACCTTGGTGTTCCGGAAGATCAGATCATGGATCTGGCAGAAAACAGTGCAATCTGTGTACCGACAATGATGCCTTACATCACAGCATTCTTCATGCCACGTACAAAAGGTGACCGCCCGGATGTTATCCCGGATGGATGTGTCAACTTCGCTTTCCTCGGACAGTTTGCTGAAACTCCAAGAGATACTGTTTTCACAACAGAGTATTCTGTACGTACTGCTATGGAAGCTGTTTATGGACTTCTCAAAGTAGACCGTGGTGTGCCTGAAGTATGGGGAAGTGTTTATGATATCCGCGAGCTTCTCGACAGCTCTGTAAAACTTATGGACGGAAAATCTCCACTTGAGATCCAGCTGCCTGGACCGCTGAACGCACTGAAGAAACCTCTTCTGAAGCTCGTAAAAGGAAATGTGATTGAAAAGGTACTGCGTGATCACAATGTACTGAAGGACGGAATGTAAAAAAAGAACACTTGTTCTTTTCTCTGAAATATGCTATTCTATTTCTACCTGATTACGTAAGAAGAATGCTCCCGGCATTCTTCTTACGTAAATGATTTCAGACAGCATATAGGAGAAGCAGCAACACATGGATGGATATCAGTTCGAAGAACAGTGTGCGATCATACTAAAAAGAAAACATTTTTCAAAAATAGAAGTTACTAAAAGTTCCGGCGATCAAGGCGTTGACATCATTGCCTATAAACACAGAAAAAAATACGGGATACAGTGTAAGTATTACACGTATCCCGTTGGTAACAAAGCAGTCCAGGAAGCTTATGCCGGTGCAAATTTTTATGACTGTGACAAGGTCATCGTAATGACAAACACAACATTCACCCGCTCCGCGATTGAACTTGCTGAAAAACTGGATGTAGAATTGTGGCCGGATTGCCCGGTCACACCTTTTTACAGTTTATTGTTCAAGATCATGGGATTATTGAACCTGCTTCTTTTCCTTTACGCGATCCTGACACTTTTTTCTGCAAAGTATGATTTTATTCATTTGCCGGTTTCACTTGATACGATATCGCTAGTGGCACTCCTGACAGCCTCTGCTTTAGGAATCTTCGGCTGGAAGTATCTCCTTTGTAATCTGATTACCGCCGGAGCTTTCCTCTTCTTTGCATTCCATGTTGTGCTTTCACCTGTATCTCTGGCAACAGATTATACATACACACAACTGCTCTCCTTAATTCCTGCAGTTGTATACATGCTTCATGCCGGGTGGCTGAAATTAAAGAAGATGAAAAAGTAAAAGCTTATTCAAACCAGATTTCCGGATTCGTAGACGATACACTGGTTACTCCTGCCTTAAGAAGTGCCATTACATCTTCCTTCTCCCGGATCATTCCTCCGGCGATCACAGGTACCGGAAGATCTTTACAGATATTTCCGATCACCTTCGGCATCATTCCCGGAAGAACCTCTACCACATCCGGTTTTGCTGCCGTTACCTGTGTTTTCACATTTTCATAAGCCATAGAATCAATCAAAAATACGCGCAATACCGTGAGCATTCCAAGTTCCTTCGCTCGATGAATGATCGTCGGTTTTGTGGAAATTACACCATCCGCTTCTGTATATTTTTTGATAAAATCTGCAGCAATGTTCTTCGATGCCAGCCCATGGATCAAGTCTAGATGTACTACCGTCAGTTTTCCTGCTGCTTTTACTTTAGAAACAATCTCCGGAATTGTACAGATGTCTCCATATAAAATAAATACAACCTGGCTTTCACTTTTCAGACAGGCATCTACTCCTTCATCATCTTTTACCGCTGCAATCACAGGGGATACCTCCAACGCATCCAGAAATTTATAATTCATTTCAATTCTCCTTTGTTCCGCCAAGATCAAATGAATGCCAGACACAGAAACTGTGAACAACAGTACTTGTATCTGGCATCTGTTTCATAAATTATACTATATCTCCTTCACAATCGTCTAGTGTACTGCATCCACATTTCCGGCAGCTACGATATTTACACCTGTACCTGCCACATTTTCCAACACAATATCTCCAATGTGAACCGGAGCTTTGATCGTTACGCCGCGAAGCGCTGCGATACAGTCAAAAATCTTATCTTTTGGAATGTCATGCTCTGTCTTCACATTGATCATTGGTACTTTTCCGTCTGCGACACGAACTGTAGTCGTTACAATACGCGTTGGATCAGTTACTTCCTTTCTTGCATACGCCTCTCCACGTGGACACGTATTTCCCGTAACCGATGTAACTTTTCCATCTTCCATTTTTACAACGATCGGACATCCCATCGGGCATCCGATACAGATTAATTCTCTCTCACTCATTTTCTTATGCCTCCTCGATCCGAATCGTAATCTTCTTTGTCTCCGGGTATTCTTCCAGTTTCTTTTTCTTTAGGATTACCTGCTCCATCTCACCCGGTGCCATTACCTGACGTTTCTTCTTACCAATCAGCCGATCATCAAAATACAGTGCGATCGCCTTATTCTTATATACATCTCCGACACGGAAACGAACAATCAGATTTTCTTCCATTTCGGAAGGTCTTACAAAGGATGGTACTGTGTAGCGCACTCCGCCTTCCGGAGAAATCGGAAGCATTTCTGCCTGCACCTTCTTTTCTCCTGCCTTTATATAAGCGGCTGCATTCTTTCCGGCTGCCGCGGCCTCCTGAGATACAAAATCCACAAGATCATGCACATGCAATACATTTCCACATGCGAAGATGCCGTCCACACTTGTTTCCAGTGAATCATTTACGACCGGACCTGAAGTAACCTGTGAAAGTTCTACTCCTGCGCTTTTTGAAAGCTCATTTTCCGGAAGGAGTCCACAGGAAAGAAGCAAAGTATCACAAGTATATCTTTCCTCTGTCCCTGGAATCGGCTTGCGGTCCGGTCCGACTTCTGCAATCGTAACAGCTTCCACGCGATGCTTTCCTTCTATATCGATCACTGTATGACTCAGCTTCAGCGGAATCTCAAAGTCATCCAGACACTGTACGATATTTCTCTTCAATCCACCGGAATAAGGCATCAGCTCTGCAACTACCTTAACCTTCGCCCCTTCAAGTGTCATACGTCTCGCCATGATCAGACCGATATCTCCGGATCCAAGAATCACAACTTCTTTTCCCGGCATAAGCCCTTCCATATTTACAAGATGCTGTGCCGTTCCGGCAGAATAAATTCCAGCCGGACGATACCCCGGAATATTCAGTGCTCCTCTAGAACGCTCTCTGCATCCCATCGCCAGGATAATTGCATTTGCCTGAAGAAACAGAATTCCATCCTCGCGGTTTGTGGCGGTTACTACCTTTTCCGGAGAAATGTCCATGACCATTGTATTTAATTTATATTCAATACCACGTTCTTCTACCTGCTCAATAAAACGTGCTGCATACTCAGGTCCTGTCAGTTCTTCTTTAAATGTATGCAAACCGAATCCATTATGAATACACTGCTGCAAAATGCCTCCGAGACTTTTATCTCTTTCTAAAATCAATATATTATCTATTCCGTTATCTTTTGCTGCGACTGCTGCCGCAAGTCCTGCAGGACCTCCACCAATTATGATTAAATCATATGTTTTCATTTTATTCATCCTCCAGTTCTTTATTTTCACCTACAATAAATTCTGATCCAACGCCGTTTTTTCCAATCTGATCAACCGGCATTGGGACTTCTCTTTCCAAAATCTCCATAACCTTCGGAGAACAGAATCCTGATTGGCAACGCCCCATGCCGGCTCTTGTCCGGCGCTTCACTCCATCCAGAGAGTGTGCACCAAGTGGACGGTGAATTGCATCCAGGATTTCTCCTTCTGTGATCATCTCACAGCGGCAGATAATATTTCCATAAGCCGGATTTTCTTTGATCAGCTGATTTCTCTCTTCCAGAGAAAGCGTATCCGGATCTAAAATCCCATGTCTCACCGGATTAAAATCAGACTTTTCTTCTGCATTCAAAAGGTCTCTTACAAGTTCTGCAACCGTAACACCGATTGCCGGTGCTGAAGAAAGTCCCGGAGATTCAATGCCTGCTGCATTGATCAGTCCTTTTACATCCACTGATTCGCCAATTACAAAGTCATCTCCATCCTCGTGTGCACGAAGGCCTGCAAAAGAAGTAATCACCTGACGAAGCGGAACATTCTTAACGCTATGAGAGGAAACTCTTGCGATCTGATCTAGACCATCCATTGTCGTGTTTACAGCACCTTTATCTTCTACATTTACTGCTGTAGGGCCTACAAGCAGATTGCCGTGAACTGTCGGTGTGACCAGTACTCCCTTTCCCATTTTCGACGGAAGCTGGAAGATTGTACTCTTCACATAATCTCCAACTGTCTTATCCAAAAGCATGTATTCCCCTTTACGGGCTGTGATATGAAGCTTTCTGTCTGAAAGCTGATTATTGATCTCATCAGCATAAACTCCTGCTGCATTAATAATAAGTTTTGTCTCGATTGTCTCATCAACACCGGTATCTGCGTGATGAACCTGAACTCTAAATCCTTCTCCTGTCTTTTCCAGTTTTTCAACTTTTGTATTCAGGAAAAACCGAACACCGTTCTCGTATGCATTTTCCGCATATCCCATTGTCATATGGAATGGACAAACGATTCCTCCGGTTGGAGCCCACAGTGCACATGTCACATCATCTGCCAGGTTCGGCTCTTTCTCGATCAGAGCCTCTCTGTCTAAAATCTGAAGTCCAGGAACTTCATTTTTCTTACCTCTCTCCATTAAAACCTGAAGTCCTTCCGGATCCTGCTCTTTCGTACATACGACCAAAGAGCCGTTTCTCTTAAATGGAATGTCAAGCTCTTCTGCGATTCTGTCCATCATCGCATTTCCCATCACATTTAACTTTGCCTTCATCGTTCCCGGAACTGCATCAAATCCCGCATGGATGATCGCACTGTTTGCCTTGGATGTCTCATTACAGACATCCTCTTCCTTTTCAATCACACACGTATTCAACTTATATCTGGAAACCTCTCTGGCAATCGCGCTGCCTGTCACTCCTGCACCAATAATAACAACATCAAACATATCCATTCCTCTCCTTTATCACACAAAAAAGCAAGGCAAATAAAACGACTTCCTGTCGTTTCATCTACCTTGCTCAAATCTCTGGTATCTAATATTCGTTTTTTCTTTATTTTAGCACATTTTTCAGAAGAATCAATCCCAAATGTACTCAGATACTTTTATTTTTTACAACCTGAAATTCTTCCTTGATCTGCGCCAGAAGTTCTGGCTTCACCAGCACATCACAAAGTGAATCTGCCATAATAATTCCAGAACCCTCATTATTTCCAAATCAAGTCAGCGGTTTCCATTCCACCTCACCCCATTTATCAGCACAAATGCAAAACTTAAATTATATTTCCGCCAACTGATTCCCATCCTCTATTATTTTAATCTGCTCTGCAGTGTTCAGAACATTCAGCTGATATTCTGCAATTTCCTGTAGAATTTTAAACCGTTCTTCTTTTTTCTTTCCTTCTTTAATCATCTGCGCATTATGAGATTCCAAATTGGAAAGCACTGTCAATTCATTGATAGTTGCAAAATCTCTAACATTGTTCTTTTTTGCTAACTCAGGATTAGCTTCTCTCCACGCTCTTGCTGTAAATCCAAATAATGCCACATTTAATATATCCGCTTCTTCTGCATATGCCAGCCATTGTAGGTTCTCCCTATAATTCATCTGTGGAATCAAATATTTTTTTACTGCATCCGTCTGAATCAAATAATTATTTTTAGTCAAAAAGCGCTTCGCATTCCACTCACTTTTCTCTAAATTTTTTTCTTCTTCCTTCAACCGCTGGAATTCTTTAATTAAATACAATTTAAAAACCGGACTGATCGCAGATGCAAATTCAAAGGCAATGTCTTTATGTGCATACGTACCGCCATATTTTCCACGCTTTACATATAATCCTATAGCATTCGTTTTATTAATCCATTCCGCAACGCTTAATACAAATGTATGTAAACCTGCTTCGGATTTAAAGTGGTCGAATTCGACCACTTTAAAATCAGGATTATAAATCATTTCCCACGTTCCTAAAAATTCTAATGTATTTCTATTTCGTAGCCAGTTTTTCACAACATCAGCGCTACGTGATTCTCCTGTTTTAGCTTTTGCAATATCCGTAATACAAATATAATCATCCAGTTCTTGTTGTGAAATTAAAATTGGTACATCTTGTACATTAATTATTCTATTCTTCATCCACTTCTTCCTTTTCTGCAAAATTTTCCATTTTTATCCTATATGCTAATAATCTAAAAACATAATCTGGCATTTTTCTTGTTCCTCTTTCCCATTCTGTTACGGTTCTGTAAGGAATTCCGAAATACTCACAGAATTCTTTTCTATTCATTCCAGTACTTTCGCGTAATTCTTTTATTTTATCTCTCATTTCCATATTTATTCCGCCTCCGTATATACACATTGTGTATATATCTTAACACATTTTCCTATAAATACAATATTTTAATCTGACAAACTATTTTTCAGGCACAACCGTCACAAAGATGTCAAGTCATTGCCACAAAAAATATGCGGCTTTTTTGCCACAAAAATGGCTTAAAACCGCATATTTCTGTATAGAGGACGTTATATAATTGTCACAAAGTAGGTTTCTTTCTGTACAATGTGAAAATATTTAGTTCACATTTGATGGATAAATCTCTGTAATGGTCGGTGCCATCCACGTCTCCAGGGCTTCCATATCAGGCGTATAGATACGCATAAACAGATGGAAACCTCCAGCGCCCACAGGAAGCCAGTTTATGGTGTTCTGTGGGGCATCTTCAGACAGAATAACATCAACGGAACCATCATCATTTGCCTGTAAACCGGAACGGTCATTTATGCAGTAACGATCAATAGGATTATCGATCAGGAAATCATCGTCCCCATATGCAGTCACAGACCAGAATCCCCCTTCAAGAACCTGCGGATAGCTTTCGAAATGAAGAATATATGATTTTTCTCCTGTGAGAGTATTTCCATCCGCATCCTGCTCTATCTTTGGATACAGCGCAACTTCAACTGTATTAGCACCAAGCCCTGCAAGAGCTACCAGTGCACGATAAGCGTATTCTGTATTGAAATCTCCGATCGGTTCACCAAAATAATCCCACTGGCCAAGCTTTTTTGAGAATTTCTGGCCCTCTTTGATAAGCTTTAGCCGAATTTCTGTCAGCATTGTCTTCCAGTTTTCTGCAACATCACCGGTAAGAACAGAAGTGTCAAATTCCATACCAGGACCTATATTCACAGCTGCTATTTTTTCAAGCATTTCCTTATCTGCAGCTGTCGGAGAATTCTTTACCATCAACTCATTGGCCTTATTAAAAAATGTGATCGGATCCATGGAAAGGACCTTATCAACAGGAATATAATCATTCTCTTCGCTGTAGCTTCCCCTCGGAGGTTCATAAGTGTCTCCGGATATATAATCGGAAAGCGGCATAAGTTTCATTTTTCCTTGGATGGCATACACATTTGGAAGATCCTCTTCTCCTGATAAAACGATTCTGGTAATGGACCATGCCATAGATGTAGGAACATCTATACGGGTAACTCCCTCAGGCAGTTTCCCTTCCCACGTAGAAAGAGTAATTGCATATGCACCAGCCTTATCAAGAACCGCAGCAGTATTTGTCCATCCATCCAGTACCTGAACCTTACAAAAACGATCTGTTTTTGGAAGTTCATAGACCATCGGCTCCTCGCTCAGATCATACCAGACCTGTGAATAGATCGTATCCACATTAGGAGTCACCACAGTCCTGAATTGTGCATCTGCCAGTGCAACACTGTGTATAAACTGATTTACAGGTGCTTTTTTGGTAACAACTTCCTCTGTGTTCGTTGCCGAGGTCTCAGTTGCATCCATGAGCACCAGCGGAAATGCATAAACATAAGCATCTTCCACTGTCTCCCATATATTTTCATCTGTCTCACTGTCAACAGCTGCTGCAAATCTTTTCATATTCATATCCTCCTGCTTCCGCCCCAAAACTTTATGGTTCAATAATATTAAAATATTTATACTCTGACGTAACAGTAACCGCATCCATCAATCGTGTCAGGCAGGTCTCATCACCCTCCTGTTCGATCAAAGCAGCAACATTCTCTGCGTTTTTCTGAACAATAGACAACAGTCCGGCACGTTTTGTAGTCCATGTTACATCTGCATCCGCATCCTGTGCATCCTTCTGATAAAGAAGTACGCCATTTTTTACGCGGAGTACATAATTGCCTTCCGGCAATATAATATTTGCTGTAAAAGTCAGATCTGAAATCTTCGTCGTATCTACAAAAATTCCCAGATAATCCAGGATCATATCCGGTGTCATATGTAAGAAAACGTCACCATTACCGCTACTTCGCGTTGCATCATCGGTATTTGTACCATTTCGCAGTTCCTGTGCAGCACAAAGGTAAGCATTGCGCCATGGACCTGATTCTGCCTGATATCCCAATTGCTCCAATGCATCCGCACACAGATAACGTGCATCCATATTTTCCGGATCGGCATAAACCAGCGTATTGGTAATCTGAGCCACCCACTGATATTCTCCCTTTGCAAAATCTTCTTTTGCCTTCTCAAGAACAGCATCTGTATCACCGAAATATTCTACCAGCTTTTGGGCATAATCCGATGGTGTAAGTTCAGCAAGATGGACAGGATTAGCGTCATATTTCCCCAATGTGGCCAGTTATGGGACTGGAATACTACATCTGCCTTATCACCATAAAGAGCCAGAGATTCCATGATATACTCTGCCCATGCGTTTCCGTCACGCACCTGATAAATTCCATCGGTCACTTCAAAAAGGCCATAAATATGATTCAGCTGTGTATCTCTCCAAAGGCTGGGATTCGCTGTATCCGGAGAAGCAAGCAGACCTTTGGTCGCATTCTCAAACTCCGCAGTATCTTCAAAATCCAGCAATGCATAAACTTCCTAATTTGCATCAATCGTATACTGGGTAGCCGATTTGCTTTCCGCTGTTAATTCCGATACTGAAATTGCGGTTGAACTGCCACAGCCAGTCATGGTAAATGCCAATGCAGCGACAATCAAAGTAATTACTTTTTTCTTTTCATGATGTCATGCCCCCTTTGTTCTGTTCTTTTTCAAACCTGAATTAGCTTTTGTTTTTATTTTAACACAAGCGCACTTAAGCAACAATATCTTTATGAATTTAAAATGAGTAAATACGCGCAAATTTTAGATATTTTTCAATATATTAATTTAAGTTCAAAATAATCATCTATTATCAAGAGCTTAAAATGAATTTTGAAAAGTTTTATTGTATTTTGAAGAAATTTGTGAATATTACAAAAGGTATTCTTCTTCGAAAATCACAGATTGTAAATATTTCAGATGAATACATTTAACTTTCACATACCAGGGATGCTTTGAACAATACACAACCTCCCATACCCCAACTCCCCATTCGGCCACCTCTCATACCCGGGAATCTGTCTCGCCCCTCTCCGCAAATATGCTTTCACTTTCTCTCCATACAGATACGGATCATTTCCTTTCACAATCCCCCACTCCATCAAAAGTGCCGCGCTTCCTGTAACGAATGGCGTTGCAAATGAAGTTCCTGTGAACTCTGCATATCCTCCGCCTGCTACCGGAGCCATTACCCTCACACCCGGAGCGGCCAGATCAGGTTTGTTCGCATTTTCCCCCTCATATATCTGTGTCGGTCCTCGTCCGGAGAAGTCTGCATAAGAAAAGGTCAATGCATTATACGCTGCCACAGTAATAACAAGAGATGCAGTAGAAGGTATCGTAAGTGTTGTGGAACTGTCTGGCTTTAAAAATGCAGTACCGATATTAAGTGCATTCTGTACCGGAAGCCACATTTGCCACAACTTATCCACAACCTGTCCTGGCATCATCTGTATTTTCCACACTCCGGCTGTGACAAATTCATTTCGTGGTAGAAAACTAATATAAATTTCCTGACGAATACTATATGGTTTTGGCTCTCCATAGTAAACCAGGAGTTCTGTTTCACCAATCTGTATTCTTTGTGTTCCTTCTTTTTCTTCCAGTCTGCCGGAATGATTTCCGGATGGATCGACAATTGTAATTGTGACTTCATCGACATAGGATTTCCAAATTTGCAGACTGAATGACTTCTCCCTCTGCTGTACTGCAAGTTGAACTTCTGTCATCATTCCTTTTCTATATTCACCTGCCGCATGTCCCGCAGTCGTTCCTTCATTTCCACTTCCTACACAAATCACATTCTTCCAACGTTCAGATACTGTATTCAAATATCTTTCCAAAAGACTTGTTCCATCATGGGAACCATATGTATTCCCAAAACTGATATTGATCGCCACCGGCTTTTTTAACTCTTCCGCTTTTCGTACGATATAATCCACACCTCGCATCAGCTGGGTAGTTCTTGGGAATCCTGTTTCCCCTGCTCCCCCCATCTTTACAATCAGCATCCCTGCTTCGGGTGCAGTTCCCCGATATTTTCCATTCTTACTCCCCCTTCCATTTCCAGCCGCAATCCCGGCTACTGCTGTTCCATGTCCACTGGTATCACGGCTTGGTACTATGCGATACCTTTCTTCTCTGACTTCCATGCGTAGTGCTTCATTTATCTGTTCTGAAGTGAACTCTGTTCCGATATGATATCCTTGCGGCGGTTTACCGTTTTGTAACGTCTGATCCCATAAAGCAAGAATTCTTGTCGTTCCATCTGCATTTCTAAAATCGGGATTTTCATAATCAATCCCACTGTCTACAATTCCGATCAATACGCCCTTTCCCAACAGTGGAAATGACTGTTTTTTCTGCTGATTATCCTCTAACCCCTCTTGCCCAATCGAAGAAAAAAAAGGCGCAGCCTGTACTTCATCAATACAGGACACACGCCTTCCATTCTCTATTTGAAAATATAAACTTTTCGGTTTTTCTATAAATTCTACTTCTGGAAATGCTGCCAGTTCTTTTATCTGACTTTCTTTTATTTGGATAATGGCATATCCACCTGTCAGTTCCGTCACATAAACAGCTCGTGTTCTTACTCGCTCTAATGTCCCGGAATACTTCACGATCAATTCCCATTCTTTTTCTTCCAGATCATATCCGATATCCAGACTCTCGCTTTTCTGACGTTCTTCTTCTGTGATATCTAATGCAAGATTCAATTGATTTTCTATTTTCTGGCTCACGAAGGCTGCACCTTACTTCATCTCTTATTTCTATGTTTTATGAAGTAATTTCGCAGGTTATTCCATTTTCATCTCTAAGACAACCACCTCACAGCTTTTCAGATTCAGCCTGTTCTTTGTATAATCTACTGTCTCGTTCTTCTGGTTCGACATTAATACTCTTTTCACATTCCCCTTCAATTCAATGCTTGCTGCGTCTGTTCCGAAATTAGCCACGACAAGAATACTTGTTGCTGCGTCTGTTCTATAAAATGCCAGGATATCATCCATTTCTTCATATTCCGGAATGAATTCTCCATAAGTAAATACATTTTTAAATTCATCTGATTTGCGCAGTGCTACTAACTTTCGATAATAATTCAGAACAGAATCCGGATTGTTTTCCTGATCTTCGACATTGATCTCTTTGTAATCAGGATTTATCTTTAACCATGCCGTTCCTTTTGTAAACCCGGCATTCTCCCCGCTTGTCCATTGCATTGGTGTTCTCGCATTGTCACGGCTCATCCGATTACAAGCTTCCATTGCTTCCCGGTCAGATAATCCAGCTTCACGGGCAATCTGATACTGGTCTTTTGTACTGATATCATCGAATTCGTCAATGCTGTTCCACTTCGCATTTTTCATGCCTATTTCCTGTCCCTGATAAATGAAAGGAATTCCTCTGAGAAGAAGATTAACCGTACCAAGCATCTTCGTTCCCGCCGGTGTCTGGGCATAAGCTGGAAGAAATCTTGACACACCTCTCGGTTCGTCATGATTCTCTATAATATTTGCTTTAAATCCATACTTCTGTGTTTCCATCTGAGACTGGAAGATTGCTTTTCTCCATTTAGAAAATTCCATCTTCGGAGCATCATACCATCCATGTTCTCCATCACTGAGACAATGTGCACTAAAGTCAAATATTGTTGAGAAATGTCCGTTTTCTCCAATAAATTCCGGTAATTCATCCGCTTTCATATTGAAGACCTCTCCCACTGTAAATGCATCGTATTTTTGGAATGTATTTTTCTTTAAGTCTTCCAGAAGTTCTCCAACACCATCTACACTTTCAACCATTTTCCAGCAGCCGGCCATGCCATCTGCCCCATCCGGTTCAAAATCAGGAAATTTCAGATCTTTCTTGATATTAATGATCGCATCGATTCGAAAACCGGAAAGTCCCTTTTCCAGCCACCAGTTGATCATATCATAGAGTTTCTGTCTTAATTTCGGATTCTCCCAGTTCAGATCCGGCTGTTCCTTTGCGAACATATGAAAATAATATTTATCAGTTCCCGGCACCGGTTCCCAGCAGCTTCCGCCAAAATAAGAACGATAATTACTCGGCGGATTTCCATTCTTTCCTTCTCGGAAATAGAAGTAATCCGCATATTCTCCTTCCGGATCCGCTAATGCTTTCTGAAACCATTCATGTTTGTCAGAACAATGATTAATTACCAGATCCATGATAATATGCATGTCTCGCTTTTTCGCTTCCGCCAGCAATTCATCAAATTCTTCCATCGTTCCAAATTCTTCTGCGATTGCATAATAATCTGCAATGTCATAGCCCTGATCTACAAATGGTGATTTATAGATCGGTGATAACCATATAATATCAATTCCAAGCTTTTTTAAATAATCCAGTTTCGATATGATACCTCTCAAATCTCCGATTCCATCTCCATTTGTATCAAGAAAACTCTTCGGATATATCTGATATGCTACCTTGTCATGCCACCACTTTTTTTCCATATTATCAACCTCTTTCACATCATTTTATCTTCCACATAATATGGCGTCACGATCCCATAAGCTTTTGTATTGCTAGATCCCATCGCCTGTATTATACTGCTATTATATGATTATATTTGCATGAATTCTTGCATTATTTTTTCATTGTATAACACAATACTGCTATTTTAGGAGGGGACTCGTATGAACGTTCCACATTCACTCATATTAGAGCAAAAAGAAAATACAAAACATGGAGAAGTATTCTTTCCGATCCAAAAATATATTACAAAACTTAACTTAAATTCCCCGGTCATTATGACTCACTGGCACGAAGAAGCGGAACTCACTTTGATAACAAAAGGTTCCTGTATTTATCAAATTGATTTAGTTGACTATGAAGTAAATGAAGGTGATCTGTTATTCATTCCACCACTGCTTTTACATTCAATCCGCCTGAGTGGAACTGATGATTTCTGCTCAGAAACCTATGTGTTTCATGTTAACTTTTTAGGGGGAAATGCAACAGATATATGCTCCACCCGTTATCTTACACCTATGATAAATCATGAATTGACCTTGCCTTATCATATTTCATCCACACACCCTGCACATCATTCTCTTCATGAATGCTTTATAAAAATGGCTTCACTCTATACGGAACAAACATTTGGATATGAAATTGCCCTGAAATCAGACCTATTGCAGGCACTGTTTCTCCTACTTCAATATAGCACCACGGAGTCTGCAACTATTTCTGCTTCTTCAGATAAGCTGAAAAATGTACTCGATTATATCGATCTCCACTATGCTGAGCCTCTCACAATTTCTGAACTTGCAGAGCTTTGCTATTTCAGTGAATATCATTTTATGCGTTTTTTCAAAAAGCATATGAACATGACCTGCATCCAATATATTAATAATGTCCGGCTCGAAAAAGCAGTAGAATTATTTGAACATGGAGAAACATCCATCCTGGAAGTCTCACTCTCCGTTGGCTTTCATAATCTTTCTTATTTTCACAGAGCCTTTAAATCCAAATATCACATGACACCATTATCTTTTATCAAAAGACTGAATTAATGTTTTGCTTTAAGAAAAGCAGCGGCTGAAACTTCCATTTTCAGCCACTGCTCCTATAAATTCAATCTTCTATTTTTTCTTTCTTCGTCTCTTCTTGATTAACTTTCGAATCAATACTACCAACAGAATAATGATCAGAATAAGAACCAGAACGATACCAACGATCATCACTGAAAACTTATTCGGATTCTTCACGAGATCGATCACATTTCTGCTTTCATCTACAACTTTACGTCCATGTGTCGTCTCATAATATTCCGGCACATTTGAAATGCCGTTGCCATCTGTATCATCAAAAGACTTCATATATCTTGCGATCGCATCCCATGCTTTCAGCTCCTTATCGCCTTCCATGATTGCCTGATCTTCCAGATTCTCGATCGGATTACCATCCTTATCCTTCGGCTCGATCTTCAACAGACCATAAGACATTTCCATTACAGAGCCAAGCATCTGTCCGGTATAAAGATCCGTCACAACTCGGTATAACTGGTCATCCTGGATCTCGATTCGCTCTCCATCTTCTCTTGTCAGATAACAGTCTGTTACTTTATTCAGGATCATTCGATGCGGATTGAATGTGAAATTCAGCCCGCTGCAATATAATCTTGCAGTTGTCATAAAATCGGAAACCGAAGCGTCTACTTCTGCTGCCAGTTTCAATTCTTTACCAGTCAGATAAACATCAATCAGCGGATATCCTGCCAGTCCGTCTTTTCCTATTCCAAGTGAAAATGAATTATATACATCTTCTACAGTGATATTTCCTTTCGTATATGTGTCGCGCACACAGCCGCTTGGAACAACGGCTACATCCACCGGCGTTCCATTATAGTCTTCTGAATGCTCTACAGAATAGATATACGAATCAGACATAATATCTCCAAGATTCAGTTCTTCATGCTTTGTCTCCATTTCTCCGAGACTGTTGAATTCGACATCATTCTCGGCAAGAACTTCATCTCTTGTATATCCGAAATTCGTCAGGTAATTAGTATCTACTGTATCCATCAGCGCATCGATCCGCTCTTGTGTCGCCTGATCCGGCTCAATATCTTCAGATACCGGAATCAACTTGTAGGAAGTCATCTCCCAACGACCATCCTGTTTCTGTGTCATGGAAAGTGATCCAAGATTTCTTGCGTATTCTCCACAGGATACAATGTAAGTATTTCCGTGCTGAATAGGCTCTTTTAACTCGGTATGTGTATGTCCGCTGATGATCAGATCAAGATCCGGTACTTCCTTTGCAAGGATCTCATCTTCTGATTTTTTCTCGTCCTCCCAGGTTCCGCTGTGAGACACACAGGCGATCATATCTACCGTTTCATTCTTCTTAATCTCTTCTACCGTTTTCTTAACTGACTCAACCGGATCTTTAAATAATAATTCACAGGTCGGTGCGCATTTCAGGGCATCTACTCCAAACACGCCCACTACGGCGATTTTTACATCACCTTTCTGAACAACCACATAATCCTTTACGCCATAGTTTTCAAATGCTGACTGGATCTGTTTCTGACCTTCACTCAATCCGTTCTTTTCCATGCTGTCCCAATCAACATTACACACGACAAGACTCGGTACCGTCTCGCCGGAATCCTTCGCCGCTGTCAGCATGTCTGCCAGTCCCTTGGAACGATAATCAAATTCATGATTTCCCAAAGTTGACACATCACATCCGAGATATCCCAGCATCCTAAGTTCCGCTGCTTCGGTATCATAAACTGTCTGGATCAGCGTTCCCATTGAAAAATCACCGCCGTCCAGTATCAGTGTATCCGGATTCTCTTTCTTCTTCTCGTCAATCAGAGTCTTTAGCTTCGCAAATCCGCCGACTTCCTTCTGTTCTCCATCTACAATTGTTGAAAAACTGTTTAAATGAGAGTGTGTGTCATGCGTAAACAAAACATCTAACTGTTTGCTTTTTTCTGCCGCTTCTGCCGGAATATTCATTACAAATGGAAGAAGCATTGTAATGATCAGCAAGAATGCCAGAATCTTTTTTCCTCTTTTCATAAGTTCTTTTCTCCTCTCAAAACTCGTGGTCACTGGGCTGAAAGCCCCGAAACTACGGTATTTATTTCAGCGACTACATATAGTCGCTGTAATTACTTATATTCTGTCAGTTCCTCATAATCAAGATCTTCAAAATTAATTGCAATAATCTGCTCTTCGTCCACGCCATGCTGTTTTAGATAATCCTGATAAATCTCCAATAGTATTGATTTTCCACATCGTCTCACCTATGATAATGTAAAAAGCAATAATATTCAATAGTTTTTGCATCGCAATGTAAAAACTATTGAATATTATTGTTTTTTGCATTCTATTAACTTTTATAGATTCTATTATTATTTCTAAAATTTTATAATTTTATTACTAGACTAAGGCAAATCGATTTTATTTTCTCTTAATTGCATTCCTTTACATTCAGTGTTAAAATTTATATTATTGCTCTAAGATTTTTTACTGCAAAAATAAACAGGGATAAAAGGATAAAGATACTATGTTTCAGATTTTTGTTGACTCGGCAGCCAATCTGCCGGCTGTAACTGCAAAACAATACGATATTAACGTGATTTCTTTCGTCAATCTTGTTGACGGCAAAGAGGTTACCTGTTTTGACCCGGATCTTTCACCAGAGGAAGAACGTCAGAAAGGAACCGAATACTATCAGGCCATGAGCAGGGGCTGCGAAATCAAAACCGGACTGATCAGCACTGCTGCCTTTGAGGAAGCATTTCGAAGCGCACTCGAAGCAGACCAGGATGTGTTATATTTCTCACTGAGTAAAAATATCAGTGGTACTTACAATTCTGCAAGATTAGCTTCGGAAGAGCTGTTAGATGAATTCGGAGATAAACACAAGATTCGTCTGGTCGACTCTCTCAATGCCTCACTTGCCCAGGGAATCCTTGCCGTCTATGCAAGCGAGATGCGTGCCAAAGGAATGTCTGTGGATGAGGTCGCTGACACTCTGGAATATTATGTTGAAAAAATGAACGGAGTCTTCACTGTCGGGGATTTAAAATATCTTTCCCGCACCGGAAGAATTAAAGGAAGCGTTGCCACCATCGGAAATGTTCTTAAGATCAAACCAATCTTACGTGGAAACAAAGATGGCTATATCGTTTTTTACAAGAACTGTCGCGGACGTAAATCCGCACTGAACGAACTGGTCAATCTGGTCTGTGACAACATTGTAGAGCCAGAAAAGCAGATTCTCGGGATCGCACATGCAGATGCATATGAAGATTCGCTTTACGTCATGGACAAGATCCAACAGAAAATCAAAGTGCGTGATTTTATAAATACTTCTTATGATTTCTGTACCGGAAGCCATGTCGGACCGGATACGATTGCACTTTTCTTTATTGGAAAGGACAGGGAACTTTCATAAAGTATGTAGATAATAAAAGAGGAACAAGCCCATTGGCAATACACATGCCACCTGCTGTTCCTCTTCGTTTATAAATCTGCCCGTTTTTTCAAAAACTTCTGAAATGCCTCATTGCCTAAAATCCAATGTGCAAATCAAGAAAACCAGGAAGAAAATATCCCTGTGGGTGCTTACATACCGGACATAATGCAGGTGCTTCTTTCCCTTCGTAGATGTGACCGCAATTTGTGCAGATCCATTTTTTAGTTCCATCCGCATTTTCACACATATAAAACGTATTATTCTCCAGGCTGTCTGCAATCTTACGGAATCTTTGGCTATGTGCTGCTTCTATCTCTGCAATCTGCTGAAATGTTGCTGCTGCCTCAAAGAATCCTTCCTGTTTCGCTACATCTGCAAATGCCGGGTACACATCCTCCGCCTCTTCCTGCTCATTATGTTCTGCCGCACGCAACAGCTGAACCAGCGTCTTCGTCTCATCTACCGGATAACTTCCATCAATAAAGATATTTGTTCCTGATGCTTCTTTTAACAATTCATAGTATCTTCCCGCATGTGCCCGCTCCTGGTCTGCTGTGTATAGAAAAATATCCGCAATTGCAGGTTTTCCTTCTTTCCGTGCCTGCTCCGCCGCAAATGTATAACGGTTTCGCGCCTGTCCCTCTCCTGCGAACGCACGCATCAGATTTTGTTTTGTCTTGCTTTCTGAAAATAAAACAGCCATGTCATATACTTCCTTTCTTCAGATCTTCTACTCTTTTCTAAAAGCTAAATTCATCCAAATCAGTATATGTCATGACTGTTTTTTTCATTCACCCGTCCTAAATATTCATGGGAATTTTTTTATTTAATTAAACCCGATCAATCTTCTCGCAACCGTATACGCAAGTGAAGACACTCTCCTTCCTGATCTTCCCGGAAGATTCATCGTCTGTCCAAGAATTCCATAACGGATCTTCATATAAGTCCCATAATCTTTTTTCTTCAGATAAGCCCACAGTTCTTTCTTCTTCTCGAGATTCTCTTTCTTCTTAGAGCGAATGCATAAAATAGAAGAAACGGTCATCATGATTGCCAGATAATTCACCATATATTTTCTCAGCTTCTTGCTTCCGATCAGACGAAGCTCATACATAGAAATCATTTTCTTCGTTACGAAAAGCTGCTGGTCGATTCTGCTGATCATCACCTTCTCATTGACTGACTGATCCTCACGTCCGATGAAATATCTGTAAAGATCTACATTCATGTAATAAAGTGTACGTACATGTGGCAGCGGATAATATACATAAATATTGTCCACATAGAATGTGTGCTTCGGCAGCTCTAACTGACAAAGCTTAAGCATCTCTGTACGGTAAATTACAGAATGCATCAAGATATACTGATCCAGACGGAAATGTCCGATGTCCTCCCATTTAAAAATCTGATTCTCCGGAAGAACGTTATCGTAACGAATGACTTTCTTATGCGTCATGCCAACCTTCTCATATACATAGTTCGCAATAACCATATCTACTTCAGACTCATCTTTTACAAATCCTTTGACTGTGTCAAGAACCTTTAACAGTGCTTCCTCGTCTACCCAGTCATCACTATCTACAACCTTAAAATACTTTCCTGTCGCATGCTCCAGTCCACAGTTCACTGCATCTCCGTGTCCACCGTTCGGTTTCGCAACTGCTTTTACGATCGTCGGATATTTTTCCTGATATCGCTCTGCGATTTCCTGAGTTCCGTCTTTTGAACCGTCATTCACTACAATGATCTCAACATCCTCGCCCCCAACAAGAATGGAATTGATTGCCTTTTCCATATATGCTTCTGAATTATAACATGGAATTGCAAATGAAATATATTTCATTGTTTAACCTCCATTTTAAATGCCCGCCTACGGCGTCGCTTCCTTTTCTTTTACGCTCATTATAGCATCTTTTCGACTTATTGTTGTAAATTTTCTTTTTTTCAGCTATAGTAATAACGAATCATCAATATATTATTGAGTTCTTAGAATATATTGACAACAGAAATCGACTATCTCAACTTAAACCAAAGGAGAAACTTTATGAAGAAGAATGCAATCGTCGGACAGTCCGGCGGACCAACCGCAGTTATTAATGCCAGCCTTTATGGGGTTGTTTACGAAGCACTGAACCGTGAGGATGTCATTGGAACAATTTATGGAATGATCAACGGAATCGAAGGTTTCCTGAATGAGAATATGATGGATATGAAACCTTTAGAAGTGAACGGTGAGCTTGAACTGATCAAGACAACACCGGGATCTTATCTTGGTTCCTGCCGTTACAAACTTCCGGAAGACCTGACAGACGCTGTCTATCCGCAGCTCTTTGAGAAATTTGAGAAGTACAATATCGGCTACTTCTTCTACATCGGTGGAAATGATTCCATGGATACAGTAAGCAAGCTTTCCCGCTATGCTGAGACTGTAAACAGCGAGATCCGTTTCATCGGAATCCCTAAGACGATCGACAATGACCTTGTCCTGACAGACCATACACCGGGATTCGGAAGTGCTGCCAAATATGTAGCGTCCACTGTTCGTGAGATTGCAATCGACGCTTCTGTTTATGATAATAAAAAATCCGTTACGATTGTTGAGATCATGGGACGTCATGCCGGATGGCTGGCTGCTGCCAGTGTCCTTGCCCGTAAATTCGAAGGCGACAATCCGGTTCTCATCTATCTTCCGGAAGTTGCATTTGATCAGGAACAGTTCCTTGCAGATGTTCAGAAAGCTTTCGAGCATACTTCCAACCTGGTTGTCTGCATTTCCGAAGGAATTAATGACGGAAACGGTAAGTTTGTCTGCGAGCTTGCAAGTGATGTAGGCGTAGACACCTTCGGACATAAAATGCTGACAGGCTCCGGAAAATATCTGGAAAACCTCGTGAAAGACCGCCTTGGCGTAAAAGTTCGCTCCATCGAGCTCAATGTCAACCAGCGTTGTTCTTCCGCTATGCTCTCTGCGACAGACGAGAAAGAAGCGATTGCTTCCGGTTCTTTCGGTGTACAGACTGCACTGAAGGGAACAACAGGAATGATGATCGCCTTCCACCGTACAGACGATGCGGATTACCACATTACTTACGCTCCGGAAGATGTAAATCTCATCTGTAATCAGGAGAAAACAGTTCCTTTAGACTGGATCACAGGAAATGGTTCCGATATCGGACAGCAGTTCATTGACTATGCACTGCCTCTCATCCAGGGGTCTGTAAAGGTTCCGGAAGAAGGCGGACTGCCGAAATTTGCTTATAGGAAATGTAACTGTTCAGAGCCAAGCAAAATTTCATAAAACAGGTGTAAAATGCTTGCATTTTTAAGACTGTTTTTGAAATTTTATTTGGCGGATACGCCACACCGACGAAATGCGTAGCATTTTGGAGGTTGGCTCTGAACAGTTACTAGATATAAGAGAAAACAAAACAGAGAGAATACGTTTGTAACTTGCGTATCCTCTCTGTTTCGTTTTTCAGAGTATTATTCTTCTCAACTATTTTTCAGCACACATTACTCTGCAGCTCGCTCGATCAGCAGATTCTGAACTTCCTCTCTCGTAGGCATTACGCGCAGTGCACCTTTTCTTGTTGTGATCACAGAAGCTGCCGCATTTGCAAATGTCAGCATATCTTTCAGGTTTTCTTCCTTTAAGTCTTCCATTCCATGTTCACAGATATAATGTAATACACAACCGCAGAATGTATCTCCGGCTCCTGTTGTCTCAATTGTATTTTTCTGAAGGAACGGTTTTACCTCTACAATGCTTCCGTTATAGTATGCACGGCTTCCTTCTTTTCCCATAGATACAAGAATCAGCGGAATCTGATATCTTTCTCTGATCCAGTTTACACCTGCAGTATAATCCTCTTCACCTGTCAGCCACTGAATCTCATTGTCAGAGATTTTAAGAATCTGGCAATGTCCGAGACCGTATAACACCTGCTCTTTTGCCTCATCCAGTGAATTCCAAAGTGGAGGACGTAAATTCGGGTCAAAAGAAATAATCGCACCGGACTCTTCCGCAATACGAATGGCTTCTTTTGTTGCTTCGCGCACTCCTTCATGTGTCATAGACAATGTTCCGAAATGGAAGATCTTTGTTTCTTTGATAAGTTCTTCACAAATCTCTTCTTTGTTCAGCATCATATCTGCTCCCGGATTACGATAAAATGAAAAATCTCTGTCTCCGTCCGGATAAGTATGTACCATAGCAAGTGTTGTATGGATTTCTTTATCTGTGCATAATCCGGATGCATCGATCCCAACTTCTGTAATTGCATCTCTTAACTGCTCTCCGAAAAAGTCTTCACCTACTTTTCCGATAAATGCTGTCTTATGTCCTAACTTTGTCAGCATCGCAAGCACATTACACGGTGCTCCTCCTGGGTTTGCCTCAAAAAGAGGATTTCCCTGATTGCTCTTTCCGTTTTCTGTAAAATCAATCAATAATTCTCCAAGTGCTACTACATCATATTTTTTCATTTTCTTCTCCATTCTGCTGCCAAAGCGACAACATTTTTTCTATTCTCAACAGATTTCTATTTTTTCACACACCATCTGTACTGATACGGATTCATCCATACCGAATTCATCTCCAGTTTTTCTCCTGTAAATAAATCTTCATATTCACCTTCCAGACAATTCAGCCATGCATTCTGTCCATACTCCGAGAAATTAGCCAGACAGATCAGTTCTTCTCTTCCTGCTGTCCTTCTGATTGCAAAGACTGAAGAATTTCCTGTATCCCATGTAGAGATACCGGCAGTCTCTCCAAAGCAATTTTCCTCACGTCTGAATTCTTCCATCTGTTTCAAACCATTCCAGATCGCATACTGTACAGTACCTGGTTTTTTTCTCTTCTCTGCATTCTCCCACTGGAACGGACTTCGATGCAGATATCGACTGTCCGCAGCAGTATCCGGGTTTTTCTTATAATTGTAATCATTGACCTGACCGATCTCATCTCCGGATGAAAGCATCACAAAACCTTCCATGCTCATACATGCCGCATGCATCATCAGCACTCTCTGGATTCCCTGTTTCACCTGCTCAAGATCTCCTTCAAATCCACCTTTTTCGATTCCACACAGACTTGCCGTTGTTCCACAGCTTCTGGCATCTTTGGTCACCGGATCGTAATTATAAAGCTCTCCACGAGCAAAGCTGTACGGATATGTCCCCTCAAAGAAATGATATAAATATTCCTTGTGCTGAATCGGATCTATCTCCAGCTTCTTCTCCTGCTCTTCATCCAGGCCCCAGCCGATATCATCATGACAGCGAAGGTAATTGACAAAATAGCAGTTCTTCGGAAGACTGTGAATCACATCCATCTGATGCTTCAGCATTCTTGTGTCTCTTGTAGCCAGTGCTGCCCACAGATTCACCATACTGGAAACACCGTATAACATATGGCATTCCGGCTCTTGCTCTGTTCCAAAATAAACCGGAAGTTCTTTTGGCTCCATAACAACCTCGCCTTTTAAAATCACACCTGGGCAAACCATTTCAAGGATCATACGCAGCATACGGACAATACTATGAACTTGCGGAAGATTTCTGCAGTTGGTTCCCAACTCCTTCCAAATATACGGAACTGCATCAATACGGAATACTTCCACTCCCATATTAGCCAGATACAGGATATTTCCTATCATTTCATTAAATACTTTCGGATTGTGATAATTCAGATCCCACTGATAAGGATAAAATGTTGTGAGCACATGTCTGTGCATCTCTTCGCACCATGTAAAGTTGCCCGGCGCAGTTTCCGGGAACACCTGCGGCATCGTCTTCTCAAACTGATCCGGAATCTCGCGTGTCTCATAACACTGATAGCGATCCATATATTCCTGTTCGCCTCTCTTGGCTCGCATCGCCCACTCATGCGTATCTGCTGTATGATTCATAACAACATCCAGACACAGACTGATTCCGCGTTTTCTCAGCTCTTTTGTCAGCTTTTCCAACTCTTCGTTTGTTCCAATTTCAGGATCTACCTGTTTAAAATCCTCTACCGCATAGCCACCGTCATTATATGGATGCGGCATCTTCAGAAGCGGCATCAGATGAAGATAGGTGATCTTCTGCTCAGACAAATAATCCAAATGCTCTATCACACCGTTTAATCCCCCTGCAAATAGCTTCGGATACATCGTTATCCCAAGCATATTTCTGTTTCGATACCAATTCGGTTCTTTTTCTCTTTTATTATCTAACCGTCTAAGTTCAACAGGTCTGTTCTGATAAGCCTCTTCCAATGACTGCATTAATTCTTCATAACATTGTTCATTATGATACAACTGCATATATTTTTCGTGCAGTTCGTTTTCATGTCTTTTTCTTCTTACTTCCATCATCAATACTATGCTCCTATACTACATAAGGGGATTCCTTAATCAGGAATCCCCCCTATCATTATCCATGCATTTTCAATCTCAATGTATATTTATCATGTAACTTCTATACCAGATCATATTTCACTACATCGATTTTAGCTGCACCATCAGCAAAGAATGAAATTCCGTTTGCTTCCTGTTCTGTAAAGATAACAGCAGACATAACCTGCTCGCCATCGTTAATAAATACTTCTGCGCTGAATCTGTCCAGAATCACACGAAGCTTCAATTCATTGGCATCTCCGTTCACCTGACATCTTCTCTGATGAACCAGTGCTCGTTCGGTTCCTGAAAATTTTCTGTCAATTTTCAATACAGACTCATACGGGCGGAAGCTCAATTCTGTATGGAATTTCTCATTCTGTGCAAAACGTAATGCGAATTTCTTATATACATTTTCTTTATCTTCCGGACGTATCACGAGTTCCATGTCGATGGTTCGTCCTTCGACGCGATCTAATGTGATCGTATCATTATCTATTACTACATCGTTGTACTCAACTCTGTTTTTGCGCATTGTATCGAGTTCTTTGATTGGAGTTTGATAAAGTCTTCCGTTCTTCACAGACAATTCTCTCGGCAGACTCATTTGCGCAAACCATTTTGAGTCATTACAACGATGAGCAAGCGTATCCCAGTTCTGCATCCAGCCGATCATAATTCTGCGGCCATCCGGTGCTTCCACTGTCTGCATTGCATAAAAATCAATTCCATAATCCACAGACTGATTGAACTGCTCTTTTAAGGTATATGTATCCTTGTCCATTTCTCCTATGATACATAAAGTGCCGTTTCCGCTATGATATTCCAAGCCTTCCGGCAACATATCCTGCGGACTTGTCAGGAGAACGTGTTTTCCATCCAGTTCAAAGAAATCCGGACACTCCCACATCTTTCCAAAACGTTTCTTATTTTCTGCAAGGATACTGACAAATTCCCAGTCAAATCCATTTGCACTTCTGTAAAGAAGAATCTGACCGCTTCCGTCTGCCGGTCTGCTTCCGATCACACAATAGAAGTTTCCATCTTTTCCTTTCCAGATCTTTGGATCACGGAAATCCACTTTACTTGCACCTTCCGGAAGATCCTTTTCTGTCAAGACCGGATTCTTCTCATACTTCACATAATCTCTTCCGTCTCCGACAGCTACCGCCTGTGTCTGTATATCTCTTTTACTTCCATCTTCTAATGTTTCATGATCTACAGCTGTATACATAAGCAATTGTCTGCCATCATCCAGCTCTATTGCGCTTCCTGAGAAACAGCCAATCTTATCGTAGTCTTCATCTGGTGCAAGAGCTGCCGGGAGATATTCCCAATGCAATAAGTCTTTACTTACCACATGCCCCCAATGCATACTGTCCCAATGTGTATCGTATGGATTATACTGATAAAATAAATGATATTCTCCCTGATAGTATGAAAATCCATTCGGATCATTCATCCAGCCTACATACGGACTCACATGAAAAGCCGGTCTTTCTTCTGCTTTTATCTGCTTTCCCTGTTCATCTTCATATTTTCTAGCCTTTTCTAACATCTCACTCATGCAAATTCTCCTGTTGTTCGTATCGTTATTTTTCTTCACTCAATGACTTCTGATACTCATCAAAGTACTTCTGTTTAATTGAAAGATAATCTGAAAGCCCATACTGTTCCATTTTCTTTAGATAGGAATCCCACTCTTTTTCAATTCCTCCATTCAGGATCCAGTCTGCTTTCTTCTGTTCTGCATATTTTTTTATATCTGTATCGTACTGAGATACTTTATTCGTATCATCAATGCTCATAAAGACATTTGGATAAACATATTTACTGTTCATATCCTGTAAATAAGTTTCATGCATATTATCCAAACGCCATTTTGCATCTTCTGGCTGTGTTACATATACATCATAATATTCATTTAAAACTGCAAGAGGGCCATTTACCGATTGTGCCTCACGCACTTCTACCGGAGACTGTGTTCCAAGATCCATATGCTTTAGCATTTCTCCACCATCTTTGTTTGTGGACAGTTCAAAAATGTTAAAGGAGTCCTTTTCTCCATAAGTTCCCCAGTTATTCTGTGGTGATTGAAGTGGTGCATACATCTGGTCAATCCATGCAGCAGCAAGTGCTGTATTCCGACAACTTGATGTAAGAACACATCTTCCACGGTCAAATCCACTTGTTTCACTGTTGTTCTGTCTCGTGATATTTCTCATACCATTCGGTCCCGTCAGCGCCGGTAGCATCACATAATCTTCATTGTTATCAATATTTGCAATGTCCCATGTAAAACAGAGACCGTATCGATGGTTCTTACCTTTTGCTACATAGGTGGACCACTCTTGTGTAAATGCTTCTGGATCAACTAAATCCTCTGTCACAAGTTTATGTAACCATTCAATTCCTTCTTTATAACCTTCCTGAACAGTTGTGTAAATAACTTTTCCTTCATCCGTTACAGCGAAATGATCTCCCGTATCTCCATAACCTTTTCCAAATCCATTGATTAAAATTGCCGGATCTTGGTCTCCGTTATTGATAATAAATGACATTGGAATCACATCACCTTCGATTGAAAATTCTTTTTCAAGTTCATCTGCATGATCACGGAATTGAATCAATACCTGTTCCAATTCATCTGTTGTTGTTGGAATCTCAAGTCCTAGATAATCCAGCCATTTTTTGTTAATATATGGAATATCTCCGATTGCCTGAATGGCTTCTTTCCCGGCTCCAAGCTGTTCAATCCAAGGGAATGAATAAATATGTCCATCTGGTGCTGTACACATTGTCCTATATTCTGGATATTTTTCAAATACTGCCTGTAAATTCGGCATATATTTATCTATCAGATTTTCTAATGGAATAATGATACCCTGCTTTGCATAACGCAATAGATCATAATCACTCATTCCTGCATTGAATAATCCGTCCGGTAGATTTCCAAATTGAGCAAGTGCCAGATTTTTCTTATCAGAAAACTGATCCGATACAAAACAAGTCCAATCAATATGAACATTCGTCTGCTCTTCCATTCTCTGAAAGATTACTCGTTCATTTGGCTCCTGTGTTGATGTAGCCGGTGCACTTGTAATAAAGGAAAGTTCTGCAGTTTCCTTCAATGGAAACTGCACTTCCGTTGCAGGTGTGTCCGGGTTGATTTCAGCTTCAAGATGCTGCTCTTTTCCACAACCTGTAACTCCCACCAGCATCGTCAGAGATAGTACAATTGCAAGTAATGCATTTACTTTTCTTTTCTTCATATCTGTATCATTCCTTTCTTATTAGCCTTTTACCGATCCAACCATAATTCCTTTGTCAAAGTACTTCTGGAAGAATGGGTACATTACTAACAGTGGTAAACTTGATACTACAATGGTTGCATATTTGAGCTGTTCTGCTATTTTTGCCATTTCCGCTGTGCTCTGAATATCGGCAATCATGCCCGGCTGTGGTGTATTCTGTACTAAGATAGAACGGAGCACTAACTGTAATGGCTGCAAATTCGCATCATTCAAATAAATCATTGCGTCGAAATAACTGTTCCACATTCCAACGAAAGACCAAAGCGCCAGTACTGCAATGATTGGCTTACATACCGGAATCATAATTTTAAAGAAATGTTGGATTTCATTTGCTCCATCAATCGCAGATGCTTCTCTTAATTCTGCTGGAATTGACTGATAATAAGTTCTTGCAAGAATCATGTTCCATACATTAAATGCTCCTGGAATCAGGATTGCCCACACTGTATTAACTATATGCAGTTGATTGATCAAAATGAATGTAGGAATCATTCCACCGCCAAAAAACATAGTAATTAAGAAAATAATATTAAAAACCTTTCTTCCTACAAATTCTTTTTTGGACAGCGGATACGCTGCCAACAATGTCACAAAAACAGAAATAACTGTAAATGCAAGTGAATACAGGAAGGAATTTAAAAAGCCACGCCAGATCATTTCATTCTCTAATACTCTTCGATATGCATCTAATGTCCAGTCCTTAATATTAAAACTCAATCCCTGGTTATTCAAAACAGTCGGATCCATAAAGGATGCAAGTACTACATAGATAATCGGTATTGCTATAGAAAGGACGAATAAACCAAGAATGGTAAATCCGATTCCAAGGATTACTTTGTCTGTCCTTGAATATTTTTTCTTCTTTTTTTTCTCCATCTCTTCTCCCTCTTTTCTATAATCCTTCTCCGTCATTCAGTTTCTTAACAACCTGGTTTACAAAGATCAACAAGATAACATTTATAACCGAATTGAAGAGACCTACCGCTGTCGAATATCCATAATCTCCGTTCAGAAGTCCAATACGATATACATATGTAGACAGGATTTCTGATGCCGGCAAGTTCATGTCTGTCTGTAAAGCATATGCTTTTTCAAAACCTATACTCATAATATTTCCGGCCTGTAAAATAAACTGAATTACAATAATATTTTTAATTGCCGGCAACTCTACATACCAGATCTGTTGCAGAAGATTTGCTCCATCCATGGTCGCTGCTTCTTCCAGCTCCTTGCTTGCATTTGCCAATGCTGCTGTATACATGATCGATGACCATCCTGCTGCTTGCCAGATTCCGCTTGCAATATAAATTGTTCGGAATGCAGAAGGCATTGTCATCCAGTTTGTGCTAATTCCGAGCACTTTGTTCAGCGGTCCTACAGGTGATAAAAGCATACGAACCATACCGCAAAGTACGATGACTGAAATAAAATTCGGCATATAGATCAAAAGCTGAACTTTCTTTTTAATCCCTGTCTTACGGATGCGATTTAGAAGCAATGCAAGAATAATCGGAACCGGGAATCCCCACAACAGTCCATAGATACTCAATTTTAATGTATTCATCAGATAATTCATAAAATCCGGTGAAGATAAAAATCGCCTAAAATACTCAAGTCCTACCCAGGGACTACCAAGAACTCCTTTTATTACATTGTAGTCTTCAAAAGCTATCAGGAGACCACCCATTGGGAGATACTTAAAAATAATTGTCAGTAAAAGCCCTGGCATTAGGAAGAAAAGATATAACTGCCAGTTTTTCTTCATATAAGTCATCTTTTCTCTCCACGTTCGTTTGCTTACGGACTTTGCTTGATTTTGCATTCTTTTCATGCACTTCTTCCTCCATTCCTTTAACTCTATGGAAAACCGGTTACGTAACCGGTTACTTTATGGTTTGATATTACTATATTCTTCTCTTTCTGTCAACACTTTTGCGCAATAAAATAACCGGTTACGTAACTGGTTATTTTAGTGTTGCGTTTTTCCATGAAAATTGCTATACTAAAAGATATTATGAACCATCAGCCATCATATTGAAGGAGATTCAACTTTTATGAGTAAAAAACAGGTAACTTTTGCAGATATTGCGGAATACACCAATTTTTCAAAAACTACAATATCAAGATATTTCAATCACCCGGATTCACTGACGGTTGAAAACCAGGAAAAGATTTCACAGGCTCTTGATACACTTGGATATAAAAAGAATAAGCTGGCAAAGGTTCTGGCAAATGGAAAAAGTGAATTTATCGGAATCATTGTTCCGAACCTTTACCTGCACTATTATTCTGAGATGCTGACACAATTCCTTTCCAGTTACAGTGATTATCACTATAAATTTCTTGTTTTCGCCAGTGAACATGGCGCTGAAGAAGAACAACAGTACATTGAAGAACTTCTGTCTTATCAGATTGAAGGACTGATTGTTTTAAGTCACACTCTTCCATCTGAGAAACTTGCTTCCTATCAGATTCCTGTCATCGCAATTGAACGCGAAGCAGAATATATCAGCAGTGTCAATACTGATAACTATATGGGTGCACTTCAAGCTACTTCCCTGTTGATTCGGGATAAATGTGACATATTAATTCATATAAATGTCAATGTGAATAAATCCATCCCGGCTTATGACCGAATCCGAGCCTTTCAGGCTACTTGCGAAGAATATCATATTCCATATGATATAGATCTTAGTGTAGAAGGTGATTCTTATCATGAGATTTTAAACGTAATCCGAGAGATTTTCAATAAAATAGAAGCAAAATATCCCAATCAAAAAAAAGGTATCTTTCTCGCGAATGATACCTATGCAAATATGTTTCTTAATTTAATTTTCCAAAAATATGGAACATTTCCTTCTACTTATGAGATCGTTGGATTTGACAACTCTCCGATTGCCAGCGAGGCAATCCTTCCAATCACAACCATCGGCCAGCAGATTGATGTGATTGCAAAGACTGCCATGGATCTTCTTGTCCAACAGATGGAAGAGCAGAAAAAGCGTGTTCCCAAACCATTAGGTGAACCTGTTCATAAACAAATTGCCCCTGTATTAATTCGCCGTAATACAACAAAATAATTTTTTTTCATGATTGAGAACGTTGTCTCCAGCGCCAGGACCTGATTACCGGTTCCGGCGCTGTCTTCTGATATCTGCAGATACTGAGCAGTAATCCGAGCAGGATATAAGATGTCAGCATACCTGCTCTTCCTGTTCCAAAGAATGGACAGTAGATTCCCATATTACAGACTCCTCCCAGATTTTCTAATATAAAAACTACGGTCTGAATCAGGAACAATGCTGTGCATCCTGTCCCCATCACCATACCAAGCTGGTTCTTCTGGTTTAAAGAAATCTTAGCAAACCGAAGAACGAGCACTACCAGACAGAGAACCAACAACACGCCTGCCAGTATTCCATAAGCAGCTACCACACTGGCAAGCAGATGGACACTTCCGTCTACAGATGTCAGAAGTTCTTTAAACTGCGGATTGCCATGAAATGCTGAGCTTCCGGAAATCATTTCCCGAATCACATTGACTCCTGGGAAATTTGCTGCATAATCACCGATCGATAAAATAGCCACTACACGCTCTTTCTGGTAAGCCTTGCCAAAACACCAGAGGCCTCCCGCAAGCAGAACCGGTATCAGAACGACTACTGCTCCGATTCCCGTAAGTACTGCTTTTTTACAAACCTGAAACCAGCCTTTGTAAACAGCCGCCGCCAAAACCACACAATAAACCACTTCCAGTATCATTGCCGCGATCAGGCTCTGGCTTCTTATGATCAGAAAATAAGACGGAATGACCATCCAAAGGATTGCCTTTAAAATTCCTCGGTATCCCTGACCTCTGTAACTATATAATACAGCTGCAAACAACGGAATTGTCAGCCAGAGTAAGTCAATCAGATTCAATCCAATATTTCCGATTATGATATATCTTTTTGATCCATTCATTTTCGCACCGGCAACCTGCAGTCCAATGAAAAGTAACACCTGATATGCGATCAAGATTGGTTTTGCATAAACCGCAATCCTCGTATAATCCATATAGCAAATACCAATCATCAGCACAAGTCCAAGCAAAAGTGCCGACAGTTCTAGCGACGTATGCCAACTGGATGACATTCCTGTCCAGAACAATTCTTCTGTTTTTCCTGCACTCTGCTCAATACCTAAAGCAGTCTGATACATAACACTTCGTAAAAGATAGCCTGCAAAACTTAATCCAACAATCAGCGCAATCATTCCCCACGCCATTGTCGGCCGGTAGATTCTATCCATCTCAAGCCCAACTTCTACCGGATCACCCATTTCTCGAACCGCAGCTTCTTCTGCTTCTGTCTGACTCATTCCTTCACTTAGGAATTCCGCTTTCTGATCCTCAATGTGATCATTGATCTCCTGTTCTATCGTCCCTCTTGCCATCTTACAGCGAATCTGTTCTGTTAATGTATGTAAATACTCCTCTCGTCTCATCAAACATCACCCCTTCTAACAAACTGCTGCATTCAGCACATTCACTACAGCCGATGAATAAATTTTCCACTCTTCTTTCTTCTCTTCTAAAACTTTCCTCCCGGTTTTCGTAATACTGTAATACTTACGAACCTTACCACCGACCTCTTTCTCATAAACTGTCAGATATTTCTTATCTTCCATTCCATGAAGCAATGGATATAATGTGCCTGCTTTTAATTCAAACACATTCTGGGACTTTTCTCTTAAGGTCTCGATCATCTCATAACCATACATATCCTTTTCAGATAAAAGCTTTAATAACAACATCGTTGTGCTTCCTGATACCAGACTTCTGTCAACTGCCATAACAATTCCTCCTAATCTTCTGATTTTACGTTAACCGTACACTTCTTAACATTCTCACTGCAGAATGAAACTCATCTCCCAGCTGATATATCGGTTATCTATATATCTTGGCTTGATTATATATCGATTATCTATATATGTCAATAAAAGCTTCCAAAATTCTTTGCATTTTTAATATAGTAAAAGCGAACAAACAGTAATTGTGAGCGAACAATAGCAAAAAAGTCTTATTTTGTATTGTTTTTTGGATACAAAAACTATACTCTATGTGAAAAATATGTTATAATTTGTGTACACATTATGCAGTATAAATACATACTAGCCATACAATTCAAGTTGTTGAACTAATTTAGGAGGAGAACTATGACTGATTCTGTTACAAATAAGATCATTTTAAGTGCCGACAGTACCTGTGACCTGGATCAGGAACTAAAAGAACGTTATCATGTACACTATTTTCCACTCCACATCATTCTGGATGGAAAAGATTATAAGGACGGCATTGACATTACACCGGAAGAAATTTATCAGAAATATTACGATGAAAAAATCCTTCCAAAAACAGCCGCCGTCAATGTTGCGGAATATATTGAACATTTTAAACCATGGGTCGATGAAGGCTATGAAGTGATCCATATCAATCTTGGCAGCTCACTTTCCAGTGCTCATCAAAACTGCTGTATTGCTGCTGAAGAGCTCGGGCATGTTCATGTGATTGACAGTTGTTCTCTTTCCACCGGAACCGGACTTCTTGTAACAGATGCCGGTCGGATGATCGAGCAGGGAATGAAAGCGGCAGATATTGCCAAAGCCCTTCGTGAACGCGCAAAGCATTGCCATGCCAGCTTTATCCTGGATACATTAACATTTCTCCATGCAGGTGGACGCTGTTCTACCCTCGCTGCTCTCGGAGCAAATGTTTTGAAATTAAAGCCGTGTATCGAAGTCAGCACAGCAGATGGCAGTATGAATGTAGGAAAGAAATATAGAGGAACGCTTGATAAAGTTCTTGTGAAATATGTAAAAGACAAACTTGCTGCTTATCCGGATATCGATCCATCTCTGATCTTTATCACGCACTCAGGAATCGCCCCTGAATACATTGAACTTGTTAAGAATACGCTTGAAGAAACCATGCATTTTGATGAAATCCATATAACGAAAGCAAGCTGTACGATTTCCAGCCATTGTGGACCAAATACGCTTGGAATTTTATTTGAAACCTACTAAGGAGGAGACGCCTATGACGAATACAAAACCAGTTTTTCATGGAAGTGATATTGAGAAAATCAGTGAGTATTATCATATCGACCAAAACAGTATTACAAACTTTGCCGGAAATGTAAATCCACTTGGACTTTCCCCTTCTGTTAAGGAAGCTGTTGCGGCTCATGTGGATCTCTTTTCTTCTTATCCTGACCGAGATTATAAATCGCTTCGCAACACAATCGCTGAGTACTGCGATGTTCCTGCTGATTTTATTCTGCCGGGCAACGGTTCAAGCGAACTGATTTCACTTTTGATTGAAACAAGAGCACCGAAACGCACTCTGATTCTTGGTCCAACCTATTCTGAATACTCCAGAGAACTTTCTTTCTCCGGAAGTACACAGGACTATTATCATCTTCAGGAAGCGGAAGATTTTGAATTAGATGTAGAAGATCTTTGCCGGACTTTGTTAAATGGATATGATTTTCTGATTCTCTGCAATCCGAACAATCCGACTTCTTCTGCCATCTTAAAAGATGAAATGCGTGCATTGCTTTCCTTCTGTGCAAACCGCGATATCTTTGTCATGATTGATGAAACGTATGTAGAATTTGCACCTTCCGTTCAGGAAGTAACCGCTGTTCCATACACGAAAGAATTCTCTAATCTCATGGTACTGCGCGGTGTATCAAAATTCTATGCAGCTCCGGGAATGCGTTTTGGATACGGCATTACCGGAAATAAAGAATTCTTATCTCAGATGAAAGAAAAGCAGATTCCATGGTCCTTAAACAGCCTTGGAGCATATGCCGGCGAGCAGATGTTCAAAGACACTTCCTACATCCGTCAGACACGCTCATTAATCCTGGCGGAACGTGACCGAATGTTTCTTGAATTAAAAAAGATGTCTTCTTTCAAGGTTTATTTTCCATATGGGAACTTTATCCTTGTGAAGATTTTAAAGCCAGAAGTAACTTCTTTCGATGTATTCGAAGCTTGTATAAAAGAAGGACTTATGATCCGCGACTGCTCTTCTTTCCAATGTCTGGATGGCGAATTCATCCGCTTCTGCATTATGAAACCAGAAGACAATAATCGGCTCTTAAAAGTATTGAGAACAATTTAATGATACCAGGGTCAAACGGTCTGAAACCACCGGTGCTTGCACAAAGGTCTTTCTTAAAAAACGGGAGAATCTGATCCAACGATTCTCCCGCTTTTCTTCTTATTCTTTCTTTTGGTTTTGTACTTCCTTGCTTTTTCTATGATTCTACAGCTGTTTTCTAACAACAAGATAATCATCTCCATTCCGATAATATGGACATTGATAGTGCTGATTTGTCATCAAACGAATGTAATCATCCTCATCCATATTCTTATCACAGAGATAACACTCATACTCCTCATCATAAATATAATAAGTGCATGTTTCACAGCTGGTTCTTGACTCTTTACTCAATTTTCTCTCTCCATTTCCCGCCCGTTGCAAGGGCCTGTAGCATTGCATTCTGTTGCTGTTCGTTCTATGTGCAGCTGGCAACTCTTTTCTTAGTATCATACCATGCTTTCATAGATTGCGTCCACTTTTCTGTCTAAAGCAATTTACATTTCACTTTATATTCGCATTTAATAGCCTGTATCTTTTGTGTTTTATTTATTATTTTCTGTATATTTCAATTATTTTTAATATTTTTCTGATTTCCTATTGACAAATTCCAATCTGTGAGTTAATATAGAATCAACAAAAGGAAACGAAATAAAAAAACAAAAAAGGAGGACAAACCACCAGACACTTAATCCTTTCATTAAAATTAATTTTAAAGAAACAGAGGTATAGTCCAATGGGAAGGTAGATTAAATCCTTAAAAATCTAAAGAAAGAGGTACAGACCACCAGAAAGAGTAATTTAAAAAACGGAAACGATATTTAAAGAAAGAGAGGTAGAATCCAATGGGATAGTTCATTAAATCATCAAACAAATAAATTGAAAGAGGTAAATTCCAATGGGACGATAAGTTAAAATCCAAAATAGATAAAAGAAGAATCGAAAGAAGGATATTCCAATGGGATAATTAAATGAAATAAAATATAAAATCACTATTTGAGATAATAGTTTCAGATAGATATCAAGTAAATAAGGAGGAATATTCCAATGGATGGAATAATTAAGTGAAGATCCACTGTATAGCGTAGGTGCATACGGTGGATTTTCTTTTGTCTCTTTTTCGTGGATATCCCGGATAATCAAATGGGATAACAAAAAGGGGCAAAGCTTTTTATGCTTCCACCCCATCACTTAAAAATGTTTAAATTCTTAATACATAGTCTTTTTATTATCTCTTCACAAAGTACTCTTCATACCATACAAGGAACGTATAGATTGTCCATACTTTTCTCCAGTTATCAGAATTTCCTCCAACATACTCATCAAAAATCGCATTGATTGCATCTACATCAAAGAATTTTTCTGCAATATCACTGTGGAAGAGGCGCTGAACGTCCTGATTGTATCTCTCATCAGCCATCCAGATACGGATTGGTACAATGAATCCTAACTTCTTACGGAATGCAATTTCTTCCGGAAGCACTTTTGCT